>Ga0307408_100000238_pt1 | contig 57786 bp, 48 predicted proteins | sample 322Cmetagenome_FD_202116 | JGI IMG/M metagenome (GOLD analysis project Ga0307408, IMG submission 202116) | Maize rhizosphere microbial communities from greenhouse at UC Davis, California, United States - 322HYB-C-3 | ecosystem: Host-associated > Plants > Roots > Rhizosphere > Soil | place... | reverse complement strand
CGTATCTATGGACTCCACCCGTTTTGCAAGGAGAATTTTCAAATGAACCGTAGGTTGAGATTGCACGTATCTATACGGCCTGTAAGTTGAGCGGTTTCTCGCTCTGGCCCTGATGCAATGCGCGCGTCGAAAATCCGGATAGGGCGACGGCCTCGGAGGCCCCTACGCATAACGGACTCATTCGACGCCGGTCCGACCTGTTGGCATCATTTTCATCTTCACCTTCGCAACCTTGGTGGGGGGGACTCCTAAACTAGTGTGGCTACTTTGCTGCCGGGTTCCCTCAGGCCGGTGTGGTCGGATTTTTCGACCATACCGGAACATAGCTGCGCCCGTGCGCCAACAATGCCCAAATCACCCGTGTCATTTTATTGGCCAAAGCGACGGCAGCGACGTTACGGCCGCGGCGTTCGGCCAACTTCCTTGCCCAGCACAACAGCTTGTCAGGCTTGTCGCCGGCACTCCTTAATGCGCTCCTGGCGCCATGGATTAGCAGGGTGCGCAGATAAGTGTCCCCTCGCTTGGTAATTCCATACAGGCGCTGTTTGCCACCACTACTGTGCTCTCGAGGCACCACTCCCAGATTGGCGGCGAAATCACGTCCACTAGCGAAGTGGTTCGCATCAGCCACGGCGGCCAGGATGGCGGTGGCTGTGATCTTTCCTACACCTGGTATTTCCATCAATGCGAGCGCCCGCTCGTCCTTCGCCGCATGTGTCAAACGTTGATCGTAGGCGTCAATACGTTTTTCTTTGTCGTCCAGTTGTTCAATCAATTCGCGAAATGTCTCCAGCGCCGAGCCGGACAACCCATTTCCATCATCGGCCAACCATACCCTCAACCCGCTGCGAAACTTCGCTACGCCAAGGGGAAACACTTGGCCATACTCCCCCGCGAAAGCACGAATTCGGCATATCATCGCGGTTCGTTCCACCATCAGCGCCTGTCGTGCCCGATGCAACATTTGCAGATCTTGCTGCGCTTCAGTATTGATCGGCACGTATTTGGTGGCCGCCCGTGATCGGGCTTCGGCAATCGCCGCCGCGTCATTAGTGTCGTTCTTGTTCCCCGTCACGAATGCTCGCGTGTGCTGTGCTGCGATCAGCTTTACGTCGTGACCATATTCCCGGATCTTTCGCGCCCAGTAGTGCGATCCGGCGCACGCCTCTATACCTACCGCGCAGGGAGCAATATTGGCGAACATCTCCAGCACCTGCGGCCTTGAAAGCTTGCGCTTGAGTACAATCTTTCCGCGCTCATCCTGCCCAACACCGACAAACACATTCTTGGCAATATCCAGCCCGATTACTTTTGCGGTACGATTCATTTGGACTCCTCCGCTCGATCTTTTGCTTGCCAGCCCACCTGGCACGCTTGGCACTATGATGCCGTTGTCGGGTGGGTGGAGTCCATTACATTAGGGTGGTTGCGGCCTTGGCCGAAGCCGCCTTGCTGGCGCCACCATCAACCCACGCGCCACTGGCCGGCACACATGGTGGCTTGATGACCCCAAGCCACCCTACGGATTTCAAGCCACGAGCAAGCCCAGTTCCATCGCCCTGCTGATCGCATGGCGTGTACTGTAGACCTGCAGCTTGGCGGCCGCGTTCTGCAAATGGAAATACAGGGCGCGCTGCGAAATGCCCATCATTTCGCTCGCTTCGCGGATCGTCTTGCCCTGCGCGCTCCACACCAGCGCTTCGCGCTCGCGGTCGGTCAGCACACTGGCGCCGCGCTGCACGAACGCCGCCCCTTCATGCAGGTGCATCGCCAGCAACTGCAGGGCGCCCTGCTGTGCGCACGCGGTAAAGCTGTCGCCCTCGCGGCCCCGGTAAAAGTCCACGCGGCTGACACCGGCGCCACTGCGGCAGGCCACGCTCAAGCCATACACCACGCCCGTCTCGCCAAGCTGTCCATACAGCGCATGGGGATAGGCGCCGGCCAGCACGTCGGCGCGCCACGATTGCGGCAACGGCGAGCGCGCCAGGCCGACGTCGACCGGATCACCGGTCTGGCGGCAGAAGGCGCGCAACAGCGGATCGGGCAGGCTGCCGGCCGACATCGCCGTACCGCCCTCCAGCGCCTGGTAGCGCAGCATGAAGCCGGCCACGCCCAGTTGCACATACGCGCGCTGCGCGCCCAGCCGCAATGCTTCCCAGCCGGCCGGCTGCAACAGCGGCGTGAAGTACCTGGCCAGGGCCTGCTGGCCCAGCATCCCGGACGCTTCGATCAGCATACGGCCACCTGGTCGCGCAAGAAGTCCGCATAGGAATACACCGCACCCGGCAACATGTGCGGGGGCAAATCAAACAGCGCCCAGTAGTAATCCTGTTTGCCGGCGCAGCGCTGGGCCGGCAGGCAATACGACAGCCAGTCATGCTCGATGGCGTCGGTGTACATGCCGGTATCGGCAAAGAACGGCAGCAACTGCATGTCGGCCAGGCCCGCCACCAGTGCATCCGGCGCGCCATTGTCTTGCGCCACTTCCATCTGCGCCAGCATGCCCGCTTCGGTTTCCACCACCATCAGGGTCGGCTTGCCGTTGATGTCGAAGAACAGGATGCCGGACGGATTCGGGAACAGGTAATACTCGACAAAGCCATACTGGCGCCGCAATTGTTCCACCAGCGCCGCCATGGCGGGGTCGGACAGGAAGGTGAACGAATGGCGCGCCAGCAAATCCTGCATGGTGCGCGACTGCGCGCTGAAGTACGCCTTTTCCAGCGTGCGCACTTCGAATTCCAGGCGGTCCAGCGCGGCATGGTCGCTCTTTTTGATAAAGCGGTCGATCAGGCCATTGTTGAAGGCATCGATGGCCACCCGTTCATCGGCCTCGCCGGTGAATAAAATCTTCTTGCACGGCAGCGCGCTGACCGATTCGCAAAACGCCACGCCATTCATTTGCGGCATCGCGTAATCGATCACCAGCACGGCCGGCAGCAGGAAGCGGTGACGGTTCATCACCTGGCGGTAGATCTGGTCGACGTCGAACGCCACCACGCGCCGCTCGAACGACAGCACCTGTTCGTCATAGCCGACGGTGATGGAAAACTGGGTGCTGGCCCGGTGCGCTTCGCGCAGCCACGCCAGCGCGGCTTCCACGTCATGGAAAGCGCGCCGCGCCAACTGGTGCGGCAGCTGGAACGACAGGCTTTCCAGGAAAGTCTGGCTGTCGTCAATCAGTGTCACCAGGGTCGGATGTTGGTAAATCGGCAGTGTCAGGTCCATCGGTCAGGCTTGTGAGTCAGGCTTATAGGTCAGGCTGTCAATCAGGTTCAGGCGCAGCAGGTTCGGGCGCAGGGCGCGGAAATTCCAGGACGAAGATGGTATACCGCTGCATACGCGAAACGCAGCGGATCGAGACATCCCAGGCATCGAGCACTTCCTTGCAAAAACTCAGGCCGATTCCGGTACCACTGTGCTGCGGGTACGTATAAAAGCGCCGGAAAATATGCGGCTGGTGGGCCGGGTCGATGCCGCTTCCCGTATCGATAAACAGCAACCGGGGCCGCTCACGCGCGCCGTCGATGATGATGCGGATGCGGCCCTTGCCGGCCCGCTGCAGCGCCGACAGCGCATTGCGCAGCAGGTTAAGCAAGATCATCGAACACAAATCGGTCTGTCCAAGGAAATGGAAATCGGCGCGCACGGTGACGGCGACCAGGTCCGCCTGCCCTTGATTGGCAAAGGGATAGCGTTCAAGCATGGACTTTACCATTGTTTCCATCGACAGGACTTCCCGCTCCTGGGATTTACGCTGGCCGGCGGTGGAACTCAGTAGCAGCAGGTCAATCGCATTGTTCATGTGCCGCACTTCGATTTCCACCCGCGCCAGCGCTTTTTCCATCGCTATCCTGTCCTGCTCCTGCAAACCGGGCGCCTGCATCAGCAGCCGCTTCATGCCGCGCGAATTGGCGCCGATCGACAGCAGCGGCGTGCGCAATTCGTGCGAGACCGTGCCCATGACGGCCGCCATGCCGGCCAGGCGTTCCAGCTCCAGCATGCCCCGTCCAACCTTGGCCAGCGACACGGCAATGATGGCGAACAGGTAAATCGGCCACTGGCCCTGCATCAGCAGTTGCACCAGCGTGCCATCCGCATGCAGCACGTAGTACAGGGTATAGGCCAGCGACGTGCCGATCACGTACGACAGCAGCGCCAGCGTGAAGTCGAAATGGAACAGCAGGATCACGGCAATCAGCAGCGATTCGCTCCACACGGTATTGGCCCCGTTCATCAGGTACATGTACGTGAAGAAGAACGGCAGGATGTAGGTCAGCCCGGCCACCTGGTAGATCGGGAACCAGCGCTGGCGGGCAAACCGCGCGGCGCAGATGCCGGGCAGGCAGATCGCCATGCCGCCCAGGCGCAGCCACAGGTTTTCATACGGCTGGGGGAACCAGGCATGCCACACCACGTAATACAGCGGCATGCCCACCAGCGCGATCCATGACAGCTGGGCAATGCGTTTCACCACCGCATCGTGCGGCTGCGCCTGTTCGCGCTGCCAGCCGGCGGCGGCATGCGCCAAACCACGGCGCAGGACGGCTAAATATTTTGTTCTAGACACAGTAATTGCCTATTTGACATTAACAACTTCACGCGTACGATGGTTGCGCGCGCGGCACGGAGGATACCACCGACTGCCGCCCCACCTTACCCAACCTCAACCAGGAGCCAACATGATCGAAACTTCCCTCTTCTCCCCTGCCGCAGCCGCCACCGAACTGGCCGCCGAGCACCGCCTGCCCGCCTTCGTCAATGCGCGCATGGATGAACATTATGTCGAACGTGTCGGCAAGCTGCTGGGCGGCGAGCATATGCATGTCTGGCTGCCGCCCGGGCCGGATGCGATTTATGTGGCCAGCAACGATTACCTGTGCATCGCCGGCGAACACACGCTGCTGCAGGCGCAGGCCGATTGCCTGCGCCTGGGTGGCGCCGATTTGCTGATGTCGTCGGTGTTCCTGCAGGAAGGCAGCCGCCAGCACCGGCTGGAACAGCAATTCGCCCGCTATATGGGATCGCAGGACGGCTTGCTGACGCAATCCGGCTGGGCCGCCAACGTCGGCCTGCTGCAAAGCATTGCCGGTCCCGGCGTGCCGGTCTATCTTGACATGATGGCGCACGCGTCGCTGTGGGAAGGCGTCACGTCCGGCCAGGCCAAGGCCGTGCCGTTCCTGCACAACGATATCGGCCACCTGGAGCGCCAGCTGGAAAAACACGGCCCCGGCGTGATCGTGGTGGACACGGTCTACAGCACCAACGGCAGCCTGTGCCCGTTGGCCGCCGTGGTGGCGCTGGCCGAGCAAAGCGGCAGCATCATCGTGGCCGATGAATCGCATTCGCTGGGCACGCACGGGCCGCAGGGCGCGGGACTGGTGGCGCAACTGGGCTTGTCGGAGCGGGTGCACTTCCGCACCGCATCGCTGGCCAAGGCGTTTGCCGGACGCGCCGGACTGATCACCTGTTCGACCAAATTCAAGGGCTATTTCCTGTCCTCGTCGCGCCCGGCGATTTTCAGTTCCTGCCTGCTGAGCCATGAACTGGCGTGGTTTGAAGCGGCGCTGGCGTTGATCCGCAATGCGGACGACCGCCGCGCGGCGCTGCACAGCAACGCCCGGCAAATCCGTGACGGCTTGAGCGCCATCGGCTACAACGTCAGCGATGGCAGCGAACAGATCATCGCACTGGAGCCGGGCCCGGAACCGCGCACGCTGGCGTTGCGCAAGGCGCTCGAGGCGCGCGGCGTGTTCGGCGCGGTGTTCTGCGCACCGGCCACGCCGCGCAACCGCTCGCTGGTGCGGCTGACCTTGAATTCCGGGCTGACGCAGGTGGAAATCGACAAGATCCTGTCGGTCTGCGCGGAGATTTATGATGAACTCGATGTGCCGACGTGGTCGTCCAGCAAGCGCATGGCACGCGAACGGGCTACACCGGCATGCGCCGCCTGACGTGGCCAGAGGCGTCAAATGCGTGGGGTGGTTGCCGCCTTGGCGGAAACCGCCCTACTGAATAACGCCAACGCTACGGCAAACAGCGTGGCCCGTCACAAGCTCGCCGCCAGTTCCGCGCCTTCCTTGATCGCGCGCTTGGCGTCCAGTTCCGCCGCCAGCGCGGCGCCGCCGATTTTATAAAAGCGCGGGCCGCCCTGCCGCGCCTGCCCTTCCGGTGGCATCAGTTCGGCCAGGCTGTCCTGGCCGGCGCAAATGACGACGTTATCGACGGCCAGCAAGCGCTGTTCGCCATCGACCGTGATGTGCAAGCCCTGGTCGTCGATCTTGTCGTATTGCACGCCGCCCAGCATCACGACGCCGTTGCGGGCCAGCACCGCGCGGTGCACCCAGCCCGACGTTTTCCCGAGGCCCGCGCCCAGCTTGGTGGTCTTGCGCTGCAACAGGTAGAGCTGGCGCACCGGTTCGTCCCGCTGCGCTTCGACCAGGCCACCGCCGGAGGTGGCCTTCAAATCCACGCCCCATTCACGCGTCCAGTGATCGACCGGCAGCGGCAACGGATGGCGCGGGTCGTGCAGCAGGTATTCGCCGACGTCAAAACCGATACCGCCCGCGCCGATGATGGCCACGCGCTTGCCGACCGGCTTTTTGTGCTGCAGCACGTCGAGGTAGGACAGCACCTTGGCGTGTTCGATGCCGGGAATCGGCGGCATGCGCACCCTGATGCCGGTGGCCACGATGACATCGTCATAGCCGCCCGCCAGCAATTCGTCGCGCGTGATGCGGGTATTGAGGCGCACCTCCACGCCCGTCAATTCCAGCTTGCGCGTGAAGTAGCGCAGGGTTTCCGCGAATTCCTCCTTGCCCGGGATTTGCATGGCAATCTTGAACTGGCCGCCCACCTTGTCACTGGCGTCGAACAAGGTCACCTGGTGGCCGCATTCGGCCGCCACCGTGGCGGCCGACAGGCCGGCCGGTCCGGCGCCCACCACCGCCACCTTGCGCGCCTTGGCCTTGCGGATGTATTGCAATTCGGTTTCATGGCAGGCGCGGGGATTGACCAGGCAACTGGCCCGCTTGTTCTGGAACGTGTGGTCGAGGCACGCCTGGTTGCAGCCGATGCAGGTGTTGATTTCATCGGTGCGGCCGGAAGCCGCCTTGGCCACGAATTCCGCGTCGGCCAGGAACGGCCGCGCCATCGACACCATGTCCGCATCGCCGCGCGCAATGATCGCTTCGGCTTCATCGGGCATGTTGATGCGGTTCGACGCCACCACCGGGATCGAGACTTCCTTGCGCAAGCGGCCCGCCACGCTGGCAAACGCGGCGCGCGGCACCGAGGTGACGATGGTCGGCACCCGTGCCTCATGCCAGCCGATGCCGGTGTTGAGGATCGTCGCGCCGGCTTGCTGCAGGGCCTTGGCGACGGTGACCACGTCATCCCAGGTATTGCCGCCCTCCACCAGGTCCAGCAGCGAGTGGCGGTACATGATGATGAACTCGCGGCCCACCGCCTGGCGGATGCGGCGCACGATTTCCACCGGCAGGCGCATGCGGTTTTCGATCGCGCCGCCCCAGCGGTCGGTACGGGTATTGGTGCGCGCGCACAGGAACTGGTTCAGCAGGTATCCTTCGCTGCCCATCACTTCCACGCCGTCGTATCCGGCCTGTTGCGCCAGCCGGGCGCAGCGCACGTAATCGCGGATGGTCGACTCGATGCCCGCGTCCGTCAGCGGCCCCGGCTTGAACGGTGAAATCGGCGACTGGTGGCCGGAGGCGGACACCACGAACGGGTGGTAGCCATAGCGGCCCGCATGCAGGATTTGCATCAGGATCTTGCCGCCCTCGCCGTGCACGGCGCGCGTCAGTTTGCGGTGGTTGCGCACGTCGCCGGCAAAATTCAAGGTCCCGCCCAACGGCAGCAGCCAGCCCTGGCGGTTCGGTGAAATACCGCCCGTCACAATCAGCCCGACACCGCCGCGCGCCCGTTCGCGGTAAAACTCGGCCAGCTTGCCATAATTGAAAAAGCGGTCTTCCAGGCCGGTATGCATCGAGCCCATGATGACGCGGTTGCGCAAGGTGGTGAAGCCAAGGTCGAGGGGAGCGAGCAGGTGGGAATAGCGTGCGGTCGTCATATTGAATTCTTAGAATGGAGACGTGAAAAGTCCGCAATTAAAGCGGAATTCGTTAGACCCGTGTTTCTAAAATCCTGGGCAGCGCTGCGTAACACTTCCGAACTACGCTTGTATTCTGCCATTCTTTACCGTACGCTGGAAAAATGAAGCGATTGTTAGTGATGTTGCTGTTCGGCCTGTGCGCGCATGCACTGGGCCAGCCCGCAAAAAACGACCCACCGAAACTGGAAGTCGCGGTCAACCGCATCCATCAGGACAACCTGCACCTGTATGAAGTGGATGCCAACGGCACCGTGCAGGCGTCGCTGGCCACGGTCTGGAAGACCCTCACCACGTATGAAAAAATGAACGAGTTCGTGCCCGACATGCAGTCATGCCGGGTGCTGTCGCGCAATGGCAATGAAGTCATCATTGAACAATTCGGCACGGCGCGCTTCCTGTTCATGTCGAAATCCATCCACCTGATCGTGCGCGCCACCGAACAGCCGATGGCGTCGATCGATATCGCGCTCATTTCCGGCGACATGAAACACTATGAATCGCGCTGGGAACTGGTGCCGCTGGCCGATGGCGGCACCCGCGTGGTGTATTCGGGCAAGCTGGTGCCGAATTTCTATGTGCCCGGCATCCTGGGGACCAATATCATCCGCGGCGATATCGAACGCATGATGGGGGCGGTACTGGCGCGGATCGACAAGGCCGACGCCGCCGCCACCCGCAATTGACCCTGCCGGGCTGGCATGGCCCGCAACAAGGTTATGCCAGGTAAGTGTCGCGGTCGCGCAATTCGGCAAACTGCTCGATGCTGCCGATCTTGATCATCACCGGATTCAGGCTCAATTTCGCCTGCATGGCGCGCCACGCGAATTGCCATTCGCGTTCCTGCGCTTCCGCCGGGGTCTTGGTGAAGGCCGCGCCGAGGGCGGCGCGGGTGCCGTATTCGATGGCGCCATCGATGCCCGCCCAGCTGGGCAGGGTGCGCTGCACCGCGCGGTGGATGCGTTCGCCGAATTCTTCCGTGTTATGGATGATCAGGCAGGCGTCGGCGGAAAAAAGGTCGAACAGGTTGCGGTCCCACACCTGGGAAAAACTCAGGGTCAGGCATTGTGCGGTCGGACGCAGGATGAATTCTCCCTGCGACAGGGCCTGTTCCAGGTCGCCGCGGATGCCATAGCGGTACAGGGTGGGGGGGCGTTGATAGTCGTGCATGGGACGATGGTACTCTTATTTCTGTAATGGGTGACGCACATGGCGGTGCGCGCGCATCGCCGCGGAAGCAATGAAGATTTCCCGCAGCAGGTAAACAAAACTGGCAATCAACGCCGCCATCGCCAGCACAAACAAGCCGGCAATGTATTTATCCAGCGTAACGTCGGTGGTATCGCCGATGAACAGCATGCCGATCACCAGGCAGACCAATAATCCGCATATCGTCGATGACGCGATCGCCACGTTGATCAGGTGCGATCGCCGGTACAGCACATCGAGTTCGTTCAGGGAACTTTCGTTGTAGCCGACATCGAGCCGGTCTTCCAGCACGCGCGAGCGGTCGATAATGCGGGCCAGGCGGTTGGTCAGCACCATCAGCTTGGTGCATACGCCGGCCAACAGGAATACCGGCGCGATCGCCAGCTGGATGATATGGCCGATATCGCCGACTTGTATATTCATCTGAAAACTAATCTGGTACGGGTCCGGACCACAGTGTACCAGACGGCAACCCCGCCGCCGCCGGCCGGCCCGCCCCGGCGGCGGTTTTTCAGTCGAAGCGGCGCTGTTTGCGGAATTGTTCCGTCGCCGTCACCAGCGCGCGCGTGATGCCGGTTTCCATCGCGCCGTGGCCCGCATCCGGGATCATTTTCATGACCGAACCGGCCCACGCCCGATGCAGGCGCCATGCCGACACGGGCGGGCAAATCACGTCGTAGCGGCCCTGTACGATCACGACGGGCAGGTGGGCGATGCGGTCCACGTTGGCCAGCAACTGGTTGTCCGTAAAGAAGCCCAGGTTCGCCATGTAATGCGATTCCAGGCGGCCCACGCCCAGGTCCAGCGAATCCGACGGCGGTTCTTCCGGCTGCGGCAGCAGGAACACCCGGCGCCCTTCGAAGCGGCTCCACGCCCGCACGGCCGGCCAGTACACGTCCGGGTCATTGCTCATGATGCGCCGGTGGTAGGCGGCCAGCAGGTCGTCCCGTTCTTGCGGCGGTATCCCGGCAATGAATTCGTCATAGACGTCCGGATGGAACCATTCGGCGCCATGGAGGAAGAAGTCGATTTCGCGCCGCGTACACAGGAAAATCCCGCGCAACACGAAGCCCAGGCAGCGTTCCGGGTGGGCCTGGCCATAGGCCAGCGCCAGGGTGGAGCCCCACGAACCGCCAAACACCAGCCACTGTTCGATGCCGAACATGGTGCGCAGGCGCTCGATGTCGTCGATCAGCAGCGGCGTGGTGTTGTTGCGGCATTCGCCCAGTGGCACCGATTTGCCGGCGCCACGCTGGTCGAACAGGATCACGCGGTAATGCAACGGGTCGAAAAAGCGCCGGTGCGCCGGCGACAGGCCGGCGCCGGGACCGCCATGCAGGAACAGCACGGGAATGCCATTCGGGTTGCCGACCTCCTCCCAGTAGATGGTGTGCAGGTCGTCGACCGCCAGCATGCCGTGGCGCAGCGGGGCGATCGGGGGAAACAGCGTGGTGTTCAGTTCTGCCATGGTGATCCTTGTCGTTTTCGTGATTTTATCAAGGATGCCTGTCAAAAGAAGGTATTGACTGCATAACGCACGGTATAGGCATCGTCCACGACCAGCAACAGCGGCCATTTATCGAACGTGGTGCACGGATGCGAAATGCCGCAGCCGACCAGGTCGCCCACTTGCAGCGATGCGCACAGGGGATCGCCTTGCGGCAGGCGCAGGTAGGCATGCTGGTCATTCATCTTGTCGATGCGGCAGCCGGGCGGCAAGTCCACCGCTTCTTCCCGGCCAAACGCTTCCGGCGCGCCGGGGCGGTGCACATATAACGGCAGCGGCAATTCCATGTCATACGACGCGTCGCGCTTGCCCATCGACAGGATCGCCAAATCCGGTTCCGGCCGCGACAGCACCATGCTCCACACTTCCAGCGCCGGGCGCAGGCCGGACGACACGTGTTCGCGCTGGTCCACATCCTGCGTCAGATCCTGGTAAAAACCGTGATCGTTGGTGAGATAACAGCCGCTGCGCAAGACCGGCAGGACGGGGCGCGATAGACTGGTGATGCCGGCAAAGCCGCGCGCCACCAGGTCGAAGTAGGCGGAACCGCCGGCCGACAGCATGATCTGCTCGCCATCGAACAGCTTTTCCTGGTCCGCCGCGCGCACCAGCGCCACCAGTTGCGCGACATACGCCTGCACCGCTTCGATCGCGTGCTTGCGGTCGTGGCTGTGCAACAGCCCTTCATAACCTTCGATCCCGGCCAGTTGCACACCCGGCGCCAGCTTGATGGCGCGCGCCAGCGCCAGGGCCTGCTCCGGCGTGCGGCAACCGGCGCGTTTGCCCGCCAGGCCCAGTTCCACCAGCAGCGGCAGCGGACGTTCCAGTTTGGCCGCCACCACCGCTTGCGACAGGCGGCGCACACCGTCCTCCGAATCGGCCAGCGCCAGGAACTCAAAGCCGGGATCGGACTGCATCAGCGCCACCATGGCGCGGATATCGCTATGGGCGATCAACTGATTCGCCAGCAGCACGCGGCGCACGCCGAAGCGGTAGGCCACCTGCACCTGCGCGGCGGTCGCCAGGGTCATGCCCCACGCGCCGTTGGCGATCTGCGCGCCAAACAATTGCGGGCACATGGTGGTCTTGCCATGGGGCGCCAGCACGGCGCCATGGCGCGCGCAAAAGCTGTGCATCCAGTCCAGGTTGTGCAACAGCGCGGTTTCCTTCAGCAGCGCAACGGGATAGCTGGTGTCGCCGCGCAGCACGTTCCAGCGCTGCACGCCGATCGCGCCCTGGCGCATGGGTTCACTCAACGGCAAGCCCTTGATGCCGGGTTGCAACACCTGTTCTCCCAGGCTGGCCAGCGCCAGCCCGCCATCGGGTAAAAGTCGGTCCATTCCGCCTCCAGAAAAAAAAACACCGCGAGCATGATGCTCGCGGTGTCCGATGTTTGGCTCAGTCCAGTCTTACGACATGTGCTGGCCGCCATTGATGGCGATGTTGGCGCCGGTCACGAACGCCGCTTCGTCCGACGACAGGTACGCCACCAGGCCGGCAACTTCTTCCGGTTTGCCCAGGCGGGCCATCGGGATTTGCGGGATGATTTTCGAATCCAGCACTTCCTGCGGAATCTCCATCACCATCTTGGTGCCGATGTAGCCTGGCGAGATGGTGTTGACGGTGACACCCTTGCGCGCCACTTCCAGCGCCAGCGCTTTCGTGAAACCGTGTACGCCGGCCTTGGCGGCCGAGTAGTTGGTCTGGCCGAACGCGCCTTTCTGGCCGTTGACGGAGGAAATGTTGATGATGCGGCCCCAGCCACGGTCCACCATGCCATCGGCGATCGGCTTGGTCATGTTGAACACGGAATCCAGGTTGGTGCGCATCACCGCGTCCCAATTCACCTTGTCCATCTTTTTGAAGGTCATGTCGCGGGTGATGCCCGCGTTATTGACCAGCACTTCGACTGGACCGACTTCGCTGTGTACCTTGGCCACGCAAGCCTGTGCCGACTCATAGTCAGCCACGTCGCACGGATAAGCCTTGAAGTCATAGCCCTGATCTTTCATCGTGGCCAGCCAGCTTTCCGCTTTCGTGTTGTTGGGGGAATACGTGGTTACTACTTTATAGCCGAGGGCTGCCAGTTTGATGCAAATCGCTTCGCCCAAACCGCCCATACCGCCCGTTACCAATGCAACTCGTGCCATTTTTATCCCCTCTTTTTGTTTCAATCAATAAGACGTGAACAATACTGCCAATCGCAAAACTTAAGCGCGCTCTACAGCAAGAGCAACACCCATGCCACCGCCGATGCACAGCGACGCCAGGCCCTTCTTGGCGTCACGGCGCACCATTTCGTGCAGCAGCGTGACCAGGATACGGGCACCGGATGCACCGATCGGGTGACCGATCGCGATCGCGCCACCGTTCACGTTGATCTTGCTCGTGTCCCAGCCCATCTCTTTGTTCACGGCGATAGCTTGTGCCGCGAACGCTTCATTGATTTCCATCAGGTCCAGGTCTTGCGGCGTCCAGCCAGCCTTTTTCAGGCACAACTTGGCGGCCGAGACCGGGCCCATGCCCATGTACGCCGGGTCCAGGCCGGACGAGGCGTAGGCTTTGACCTTGGCCAGCACCGGCAAGCCCAGCTCTTTGGCCTGGGTCGCGCTCATCATGACCACGGCGGCGGCGCCGTCGTTCAGGCCGGACGCGTTACCCGCGGTCACGGAACCTTCCTTGTTGAACGCGGGACGCAGGCCGGACAGCGCTTCCAGGGTCGAACCCGGTTTGATGTACTCGTCCGCATCGAACACCACGGTGCTCTTCTTGCTGGCGATTTCCAGCGGAATGATTTCGTCCTTGAACTTGCCTTCTTTTTGCGCGGCTTCGGCTTTCAGCTGCGATTGCAGCGCGAATTCATCCTGTTCGGCACGGGAGATTTCATATTTCTTCGCCACGTTTTCCGCGGTGATGCCCATGTGGTACTGGTTGTACACGTCCCACAGGCCGTCGACGATCATGGTGTCGATCAGTTTGGCGTCGCCCATGCGGAAGCCGTCGCGCGAGTTGTTCAACACGTGCGGCGAGGCGCTCATGTTTTCCTGGCCGCCGGCGATGATGATGTTGGCGTCGCCGCACTTGATGGCCTGGGTGGCCAGGTGGGTCGCTTTCAGGCCGCTGCCGCACACCTTGTTGATGGTGTACGCAGGAACACTGGTCGGCAGGCCGGCCTTGATGACGGCCTGGCGTGCCGGATTCTGGCCGACGCCCGCGGTCAGCACCTGACCCAGGATGGCTTCGCTGATCAGGTTCGGGTCGATATTGGTTTTCGCCAGCAAACCCTTGATGACATGGGAGCCCAGTTCCGCTGCAGGGATCTTGGCCAGGCTGCCGCCGAACTTGCCTACGGCCGTACGGCCTGCTGCTACGATGACTACATCATCCATTTGTTTCTCCAGTGAACATGGCCAAGTGGCCGATGAAAAAAATGCAACTTCTATTCTATCGATTTATCTGCGTGATGGTTGAATAACCCTTGCAACGGAACGGCTGCTTGTGCCAGCAGCGCATGCGCGTCCCTGGCGATGCCGGCCGCCTGCCTGCCATAGGCTTGCGCGCGGTCGAGCGCCTGTTGCGACTGGGTCGCCGTCAGGCTCAGCCAGTCTTGCGGGTGATTCAGCGATAGCATGTGATTGGACGCGTCCGTGGCCGAAGCCAGGGCGTTTTTGACGGAGTCCAGCTGGAGGTCGACCAGGCCAGCGCTACTTTGGAGCACTGCTTTGGCACAGGTATCAAAACTGCGGATGTGAGCTTCAATCAGGGACTGCGCTTGCGAATACTGTTCTGGGTTAAACATGGATTCCTTGTCTGAATGCGGACCTGCAAACCAAAAACGCAATGATATGCATCACTTTTGTCAACGCCTTTGATCTAGAGCAATGCTACCAATTTCATTGTGGTTGAAATGTCACGAATTGTCACTACAAGAGTTTGATACCGTCGAGGGCACCAGCGCACTGCTCACGTATCACGTTAATGAAATCAAGCACATATGCCTTCGAACGGAGCGCATCTGGCACCGAAACGTACAGATCCGACCACAGTCCGTTTTCATTCACAGGCCGTGATACTACGTAGTCAAAATCAACATAATTTTTTATGGCCCAGTTTGGTAGCGCGGCAACCCCGCGCTTGCTGGCGACCAGTTGCATCATGGCAACAGTCAGTTCCGTGGTGCGGCGCTCGAAGGCGATGCCCGCTGGCCGCAACACTTCGCGGATCAAGTCCACCCGCCCTTCCGGCACCGGGTAGGTCAGCAGGGTCTCCCCGCTGAAGTCATCGGCATACAGGCGGCGCTGCGCGGCCAGGCGGTGCTTGGGCGCCATCACCACCAGCACTTCATGGCGGAACAGCGGAAATGCCGCATAGCCGGCGCTGTATTCGGAACCGATGACGAGGTCGGCCTGCCCGGTCCGCAACAATTCCGACGGCTCGCTGTGGAAACCCGACACCAGGTCGATTTCCACCTCCGGCCAGCGCTTGCGGAAGGCATTCATCACCGGCGTCAGCCAGTCAAAGCAGGTGTGGCATTCCAGCACCACCCGCAACTGGCCCTGGTCGCCTTGCGACAGGCGGGCGACATCGCGCTCGGCCTGTTCGATTTCCGGCAACAGCGTATCGGCCAGCCGCAACAGGCGGGCGCCGGTCGCGGTAAAGCCGATCGGTATCGATTTGCGCTCAAAAAGCGGACTACCATAGCGATCTTCCAGCAATTTAATCTGGTGCGACAGCGCGGACTGCGTCAGGTTCAACAGTTGCGCAGCGCGCACCAGGCTGCCGGCGGAGCGCAAGGCGCTGAGCGTGCGTAAGTGGCGTATTTCCAGCATATGAATCCGATTCAAGCGTCCCGAAAAATCTTCCAGCCACTGTACACCACGAATATTTAATCTAAATGACAACAACCGGGTTTCCGGGACGGGCCACGCCGCGTCCCGGCGTGGAATTTCTAAACGGCAAAACCCTTGCCACATCAGCCTTCCCGGCCCGTCGGCGGTGTGTCTGATTAATAAGACGGCACTCCCATTTCTTTCTTAACCACAGTAAAATGCTACGGCTTGTCCCGGTGCGCCGGCAGGCCAACCCGGCCGATGGGCCCCAAGCAAGACCCCTTAACTGACCGTTTTATGTCCAAGAGCCCGTTCCACAAGCCCATCGAAATCAAGATTTCCACCGTCGTCGCTGTTTCCGCCATTTTGTATACCTCCGATGGCATCGCACTCGATGCCGCGCTGAATGAAATGACCGGTGGCGTGCCTGACTTTTTCGAAGGCGACCTGGCGGTGATCGACGTCGGCTCGCTGGTGCCCGGCTGCGAACGCATCGACTGGGCCAGCACCATTGCCCTGCTGAAGAAATACCGCCTCAATCCGGTGGCGGTGCGCCATGCGGCGCCGGACATGGTGGAAGAAATCCTGGCCCAGGGCCTGTCGCTCGATACCGGCAAGACCGAAGAACATACGGCGGCGGCGGCGCCGGTACAGGCGCCGCCATCCGCCGCGGCCGCCGTGCCAACACCGGCCCCGGCGGTCGGCGCGGCCGGCACCCTGATCATTGACACCCCGGTGCGCGCCGGCCAGCGCATTTATGCGCGTGGCGGCGACCTGATCGTGACGGCCGTCGTCAACAACGGCGCCGAAATCATCGCGGACGGCAGTATCCACGTGTACAACACGTTAAATGGCCGCGCCCTGGCGGGCGCGTCCGGCAACGCCAGCGCGCGTATCTTTGCGCTGTCGATGGCGCCGGAACTGGTGTCGATCGCAGGGGTGTACCGCACATTTGAAGATGGATTCCCGGCCGAGCATGCACGCAAACCCACGCAAGTGAGCTTGGCGGGGGACCGGCTGGATATACTATCCGTCAATGCAACGCCAACCCGCGCTTAAGTTGGATTAAGCGGCTCCCTGAGCTGCACTCTGAAAAGGATTATTTGTGGCAAGAATTATCGTTGTAACGTCCGGCAAGGGCGGTGTCGGCAAAACGACGTCCAGCGCCAGCTTTTCGACCGGCCTGGCCCTGCGTGGCCACAAGACCGCAGTGATCGACTTTGACGTCGGCCTGCGCAACCTCGACTTGATCATGGGTTGCGAACGCCGCGTGGTGTATGACCTGATCAACGTCATTAACAAGGAAGCGACGCTGAACCAGGCCCTGATCAAAGACAAGCACTGCGACAACCTGTTCATCCTGCCGGCTTCGCAAACGCGCGACAAGGACGCGCTGACCGAAGAAGGCGTGGAAGGCGTGCTGCATGAAATGATCAACATGGGCTTTGAATACATCATCTGCGATTCGCCGGCCGGTATCGAACACGGCGCCCTGATGGCGCTGACCTTTGCCGACGAAGCCCTGGTGGTGACCAATCCGGAAGTGTCGTCGGTGCGCGATTCGGACCGCATCCTCGGCATCATCCAGGCCAAGTCGCGCCGCGCGCAATCGGGCGGCGAACCGGTCAAGGAACATTTGCTGATCACCCGCTACTCGCCGAAACGCGTGGAAGCCGATGAAATGCTGTCCTATGGCGACGTGCAGGAAATCCTGCGCATCCCGCTGATCGGCATCATTCCGGAGTCGGAATCGGTGCTGCACGCTTCCAACCAGGGTAACCCGGCCATCCACTTCAAGGGCACCGACGTGGCGGAAGCGTATGAAGACGTGGTGTCGCGTTTCCTCGGCCAGGAAATCCCGCTGCGCTTTACCACGTATGAGAAACCGGGCTTCCTGCAGCGTATTTTCGGAGGAAAGTGACATGGCACTGCTGTCTTTCCTGTTCCCCTCCAAGCCGAAGACGGCCAGCGCCGCCAAGGAACGGCTGCAAATCATCATTGCGCGCGAGCGCAATGGCCGCGCCGGCCCGGATTTCCTGCCGGCCCTGCACAAAGAGCTGATCGAAGTGATTTCCAAGTACACGAAAGTGGAAGCGGACGACATCAAGATTTCGCTGGACCGCCAGGGCAACCTGGAAGTGCTGGACGTCAACGTGGTGTTGCCGGATACCTGATCCGGTTGCCACATGAAGATGCAATCACGGCCGCCGCATGCGGCCGTTTTCATTGGCGAAACGACTTTATTCAAGCCTCTTTCGTCATCAGCGCGCAGGTGTCAACGTGCTGGTGGCCGCTCATTTTCCCCTGAATACCGATTATTTTGCGGAATCGGCCATCAACGCCCTTGCCACTGCAGCGCACGCGTCCACGTGCTGGTAGCCAATTTGCCTGAAGGCAAAGAATCCAATCGCGGCCGACGCCGCCTGTCCCGCCAGCGGCACGAACCGGGTCACCTGCTTCGTCACCAGCTTGCTGGCGCTGCGCTGCAGCAATTTCAAAACGACTTCGCGCGTGATATAGCGGCCCACCATGGTCCCGCCCACGCTGATGGCGGCCTCATAGGCGCGGATCTTGATCTGCGGCTGTAACCTGCCGACCTGCTCAGGTGTTAAGCCGAATTCACGATTGATGTCGTCGATCAGGGTGGCGAACAGGCGCAAGTCCGAGACCACATCAAGCCCCGGCAGGGGCACCGCGGAAATGCCCGCCGACACGGCGGCACGTCTTTGCACAAGACGGCGGCAACGGTCCCGCACCTCGGAAATCTCCTTCTCCGACGAGGGAACCAGCGTCCATTCAAGGGTTTTTTTATCAAACATGGTTACTTTTTTGACTAGCTGCAATTGTACCAAAGGCCATTGTAAAGCCCACCTTGTCCGTGTACCGTGTGATGATGCGACGTGTTTAACTAGGCTATCATCTAATTCTCTTCGGAAAAAATTAACAGATTTAGCAGAAAACACCGGCGCACTTGTAACCACTTTTTAACTATTTTCCGCGCAGCCTGGCGCATTCGGTATCATGCAGGCAGACACGGAACCCGCGACATCATGAGAATCGTTGTACTAGACAATGACCGTAGCCAAGCTGATTTGATCTGCCAGGTACTGACCTCGGCGGGCCACCTGTGCCACGGTTTCCAAAACGGCAAAGACTTGCTGACCCATATGCGCAAGGACAATTACGACATGTTAATCATGGAGTGGCAAGTGTCCGATATGACCGGCGCGGAAATCGTCAAGCGCGCCCGCGAGCGCATGCCGGAAAAAGCCCCCATTTTGTTCCTCACCACCAGCTCCGGTGAAGACGATATCGTCGCCGGCCTGGCCGCCGGCGCCGATGACTACATGATCAAACCGCTGCGCCGCAGCGAAATGCTGGCCCGGGTGCAAGCGCTGCTGCGGCGCGCCTACCCGACGCAAAATGGCGCCGAGCAATTGCAATTTGGCCAATACACGTTTGAAACCCGCCCGGGCCGCTTGTTGAAGGATGGCGCCGTGCTGGACGTGACGCACAAGGAATTCTCGCTGGCCCTGCTGTTCTTCCGTAACCTGGGCCGTCCGCTGTCGCGCGCTTATATCCATGAAGCGGTTTGGATCCGTGAAACCACGATCCCATCGCGCACCATGGACACCCACGTTTCCCGCGTCCGCAACAAACTGCAGCTGAAGCCGGAAAACGGCTTCCGCCTGGTGCCGGTCTACAGCTACGGCTACCGCCTGGAAAAACTCGGCGCCGGATAAAGCGCGTACGCACCCGCAGCAAACAGCGCGCCCGTGCTGCGGTAGGACCACAACACCGGCGCGGCGCTATAGCCGTCATTACCCCCGGCGGCCGGTGCCGCCGGGCACATCACGGTATAATGGCCACTGGCGTCCCCTACGGGCCGTCCCTTCCGTCATTCCAATATACCGTTCCGTGATGCAACTGCTTGCCGTCGGCCTCAACCACACCACCGCGCCTGTTTCGCTGCGCGAACGGCTGGCGTTCGCGCCGGACCAGCTCGGTGACGCGGTGCGTGCGGCGCAAGCCTGGTTTGGCCGCAGCGCCACGCGTGGCAATGACGAAGCGGCCATTTTGTCGACCTGCAACCGCACGGAATTGTATGGCGCCAGCCAGTCCGCCAACCCGCTCGACGCGGGCGCCCACTTCCTGGCCGACTTCCACCACTTGAATTACAGCGAATTGCGGCCGCATTTGTACATGCTGCCGCAGCACGACGCCGTGCGCCACACGTTCCGCGTCGCGTCCGGACTCGATTCCATGGTGCTGGGTGAAACGCAAATCCTGGGCCAGATCAAGGATGCGATCCGCACGGCGGAAGAAGCCGGCGGCCTCGGCACGTATTTGCACCAGCTGTTCCAGCGCAGTTTTTCCGTCGCCAAGGAAGTGCGCAGCACCACGGAAATCGGCGCGCACAGCGTGTCGATGGCCGCCGCCGCCGTGCGCCTGTCGCAGCGTATCTTTGACAAGATCGCCGAGCAGCACGTGCTGTTCATCGGCGCCGGTGAAATGATCGAGCTGTGCGCCACGCACTTCGCCGCACAAAATCCGAAATCCATCACGATTGCCAACCGCACCATGGAGCGCGGCGAGCAGCTGGCGCACCGCTTCAGCGCGAAAGCCATGCGGCTGGCGGAACTGCAGGACAAGCTGCACCAGTACGACATCGTGATTTCCTGCACCGCCTCGTCGCTGCCGCTGATCGGCCTGGGCATGGTCGAGCGGGCGGTGAAAGCGCGCCGCCACAAGCCGATGTTCATGGTGGACCTGGCCGTGCCGCGCGATATCGAGCCGGAAGTGGGCCGCCTGAATGACGTGTTCCTGTACACCGTGGACGACCTCGGCAAAGTCGTGCAAACCGGCCTGGAAAACCGCCAGGCCGCCGTGGCGCAAGCCGAAGCCATTATTGAAACGCGGGTGCAATCGTTCATGCACTGGATCGATGACCGCGCCGTGGTGCCGGTGATCCAGGGCTTGCAGGAGAGCGGCGAAGCACTGCGCCTGCTGGAACTGGAGCGCGCCCGCAAGATGCTGGCCAAGGGTGAAGATATCGACACGGTGCTGGAAGCGCTGTCGAAAGGCCTGACCGCGAAATTCATGCACGGCCCGCAGCAGGCGCTGCACCGCGCCCAGGGCGACGAGCGCGCCCAGTTGGCGGTCTTGCTGCCGCAGTTGTTCAACAAGCGCCGTTAGCTTTACCTTCCGCCGCACCGGCGCTGCCGCGCCGATTCGTTATGCCCGCGCCGGCCTGGCGCACTCCCCCAATCACTTCTGAGCGACTATGAAACCATCGATGCTGGCCAAGCTGGACCAACTGGCCAACCGACTGACCGAGCTGAATGAACTGCTGATGTCCGAAGGCGCCACCGCCAATATGGACAGCTACCGCAAGATGACGCGCGAACACGCGGAACTGGAGCCGCTGGTGGCGCTGTACCAGTCTTACCAGGGGGTGCTGGGCGATATCGCGGAAGCGCAGGGCATGCTGTCCGATCCGGACATGAAGGAATTCGCGCAGGAGGAAATCGAAGCGGGCAAGGCACGGCTGGCGGAGCTGGAACTGGCATTGCAAAAAATGCTGTTGCCGAAAGATGCGAACGATGAGCGCAACATCTTCCTGGAAATCCGCGCCGGCACGGGCGGCGATGAATCCGCGCTGTTCGCGGGCGACTTGCTGCGCATGTACACGCGCTTTGCCGAGCGCAACCGCTGGCAAGTGGAAATGGTGTCGGAATCGGCGTCGGACCTGGGCGGCTACCGCGAAGTCATCGTGCGGCTGGTCGGCAATGGCGTGTATTCGAAGCTGAAATTCGAATCGGGCGGCCACCGCGTGCAGCGCGTGCCCGCCACGGAAACGCAGGGCCGCATCCACACGTCGGCCTGCACGGTGGCGGTGATGCCGGAGGCCGACGAAGTCGAGGACGTGCACATCAACCCGGCCGATTTGCGCATCGATACCTTCCGCGCCTCCGGCGCAGGCGGCCAGCACATCAATAAAACCGACTCCGCCGTGCGCCTGACGCACTTGCCGACCGGGATCGTGGTGGAATGCCAGGATGACCGTTCGCAGCACAAGAACAAGGCGCAAGCCATGAAAGTGCTGGCGGCCCGCATCAAGGACGTGCAACTGCGCGAACAGCAATCGAAGGAAGCGGCCACCCGCAAGAGCCTGATCGGCTCCGGCGACCGCAGCGAACGCATCCGCACCTACAACTTCCCGCAAGGCCGCATGACGGACCACCGCATCAACCTGACGCTGTACAAGCTGGACTTCATCATGGACGGCGACCTGACGGAACTGACCAACGCGCTGGCCGCCGAACACCAGGCCGAACTGCTGGCCGCCCTCGGCGACTAATTAAGGATGAAATAAGGCCGGTGTGGGGCGATTGTGCGAGAATTCCGCCTTTAACCTGGATCAAAGACGACGATGAAACCACGCACCTTGCTTCTGTCCATCGCACTGGCCTGCTTCGGGCTGATCGGCGTTGCCCTGTATTTGCAGCACGTCGCCAACCTGGCGCCGTGCCCGCGTTGCGTGATCCAGCGCTACGCCTTCCTCGCCGTCGGCTTCACCGCCCTGATCGGTTATTTCCTCGATTCCGTGAAAATCCCCAGCGCCATCGGCCTGCTGGCCGCGCAGGGCGGCTTGTTTGCGGCCGGACAGCATCTGTACGTCATTGCCCACCCGAGCTTTGGCTGCGGCATCGATCCCATAGAAAATTTCCTCAACCAGTTGCCGACCGCGCACGTCATGCCGTTCCTGTTCGAGTCGTATGGCGCGTGCGAGCATGCCGATGAATTCCTCGGCCTGTCGATCCCGCAGTGGTCGTTCCTGTGGTTCGGCCTGTTCGCGGTGGCACTGGGCCGGATCTTGCTGCGCAGCCGCAAGGCATGACCGCCACCGTCGCCCAGCTGCAAGTCCAGTCCGTCCTGGACCCGCTGGACAACCGCATCCTGCTGTGCCACGCGCTGGGCCTGACGCGCGTGGGCCTGATCACGCAATCGGAACGCATCCTCACCGACGACGAACGCCAGCGCTTCGAGGCGCTGGTGCGGCGCCGCCTCCACGGTGAACCGATCGCGTATATCGTCGGCCAGCGCGAGTTTTACGGCTTGCCGTTCAACGTCAGCCCCGCCGTCCTGATCCCCCGTCCCGACACGGAATTGCTGGTGGAGCTGGCGCTGGAACGCCTGCCCCCGCGCGCCAAGGCGCTCGACATGGGCACCGGCAGCGGCGCCATTGCCGTCGCCCTTGCCCATAGCCGCCCGGACGCCGCCGTCACGGCGCTCGACGTCAGCCCGGCCGCGCTGGACGTGGCGCGCGGCAACGCCACCCTGAACCACGCCACCGTGCGCTTCCTGCACAGCGACTGGTACAGCGCGGTGCAGGGCGAGCGCTTCGGCCTGATCGTCTCCAATCCGCCCTATATCGTGGCCGGCGACCGCCACCTGTCCGAAGGCGATTTGCGCTTCGAGCCGCCAGGCGCGCTGACCGACCACGCCGACGGCCTGACCTGCCTGCGCACCATCATCAGCGGCGCGCCGCGACACCTGGAAACCGGCGCCTGGCTGTTGATGGAACACGGCTATGACCAGGCCGAAGCGGTGCGCATCCTGCTGTCCGCGCAGGGGTACACTGAAGTACAGAGCTGGCGCGACCTGGCCGGCATCGAGCGGGTCAGCGGCGGGCGTCGCCCGGCCTGAGCGGCGCGTCATCCGCCCGTCAAACGGGGCTGGTACACTGGCACTTCCAGCCCGGGCGACACGCCTGCCAAGCCCCGGGCTATCGGTTTTCGGGGCACATTAAACACGGTCGTCCGTTTTCGGTTAATCTCGCACAATATTTTTTTGCTGCACCAGAAAGGAAGATCAAATTGTCCAATCTTTTGACACGCCGTCTTGCCCTGCTGGCCGATGCACGATATCGGTCCGTGCTGGCGGGCGGCTTGCGCGGCATAGAGCGAGAAACCCTGCGGATCGACCCCACGGGCCACATGGCGGCGACCCCGCATCCTGTGGCGCTGGGCTCGGCGCTCACCCACCCGGAAATCACCACCGATTACGCGGAAACCCTGCTGGAGTTCATCACCCCGGCCGAGCATGACATCGCGACCACCCTGGACAAGCTCGATGGCATCCACCGCTTTGCCTACAGCAAGCTGGGCAGCGAAATGCTGTGGAGCCAGTCGATGCCCTGCGAATTGCCGCCGGAAGAAGACATCGCCATCGCGTGGTACGGCACGTCCAATATCGGCATGCTGAAACACGTGTACCGCCGCGGCCTGGCGGTACGCTATGGCAAGGCCATGCAATGCATCGCCGGCATCCACTACAACTTCTCGCTGGACGAGCGCCTGTGGCGCGTGCTCGACGAGCATGAAAACCCGCAGCAAAAGCTGTCGGCCAAGGCGTACCAGTCGGAGAGCTATTTCGCCACCATCCGCAACTTCCGCCGCTACAGCTGGCTGCTGATGTACCTGTTCGGCGCGTCGCCGGCCCTGTCGGCCAACTTCCTGCGCGGCCGTCCGCACAGGCTGGAGCGGCTGTCGGACGACACCTTGTACCTGCCATACGCCACCAGCCTGCGCATGAGCGACCTCGGTTACCAGAACGATGCGCAATCGGGCCTGAGCCCGCACGAAAATTGCCTCGACAGCTACGTCGCGACGTTGACCCGCGCCGTCAACCAGCCCTACGCGCCCTACGGGGAAATCGGCACCAAGCGCGATGGCGAATGGGTGCAGCTGTCGACCAACGTGATCCAGATCGAGAACGAGTATTACGCGACGATCCGCCCGAAACGCGTGATCCGCAGCGGCGAGCGCCCGTTGCAGGCGCTGTGCTCGCGCGGCGTGCAATACATTGAAGTGCGCTGCATGGACGTCGATCCGTTCGAGCCGGTCGGCATCAGCGTGGAAACCGGCCGCTTCCTCGACGTCTTCCTGCTGTACTGCGCGCTGCAGGACAGCGCCAAGATTTCTGAAGAAGAAGGCCGCGTCCACACCGCCAATTTCGCCCGCACAGTGAAGGAGGGCCGCCGCCCGGGCTTGGCGCTGATGCGCGATGGCGCCGAAGTCCTGCTGACGGACTGGGGCCGCACCCTGCTGGAGCGCATCCGCCCGGTGGCCGAATTGCTGGACCGCCAGCGCGGCGGGACCGCCCACGTCGATGCGCTGAACGCGCAATTGCCGAAGCTGGCAAATCCCGAGCTGACGCCGTCGGCCCGCGTGCTCAAGGACATCCGCGAGCTCAATGGGTCGTATGCGGCCTTCGGCTTGCGCCAGAGCGAGCGCCACGCCGCCGCCTTCCGCAGCCGCCCGCCCAGCGCCGAGGAACAGGCGTATTTCAGCAAGCTGGCCAATGTCTCGCTGGAAGAACAGGCCGAACTCGAACGCACGCAGACCGGCAACTTCGATGACTTCGTTGCCGCCTACCGCGCCAGCAACCTGTGCAAGGATGTCACCGACGTTCCCTGCTGAACCGGCGCTATGCTGACCTTCTACAACGAGCTGCACAGCCAGCACCGTGGCCGCCACGAATTTTTCCGGGGCGAGCTGGTGCCGTGCTTTGAAAAGCCGGAGCGGGTCGAGCAAGTGCTGGCCGAACTGGGCCGGCGCGGCCTGGGACAAATCGTCACGCCGCACAGCGTGCCGCCGATGACGCTGGAAAGAGTCCACACGCCGCGCTACCTGGCCTTCCTGCGCAACGCGTGGGCCGACTGGGTCGCGCTCGATCCCGCCAACGCCAACAAGGATGCGTTCCCCGCCGTCTGGCCGGTGCGCACGCTGCGCGCCGATATCGAACCCGACAATTTTTGCGCGAAACTGGGCCTGTATTCGATGGACAGCGGCACGCCGCTCACGTCCGGCACCTGGACCGCCGCCAAGAGCGGCGCCGATTGCGCGGTCAATGCCGCGCATGCGCTGCGCCTGGGCGAGCGGGCCACGTTTGCCCTGACCCGTCCGCCCGGCCACCATGCCGGCGCGGATTTCTATGGCGGCTACTGCTTCCTCAACAACGCGGCGCTGGCCGCGCAGCACATGCTCGATGACGGCGCCCGCAAGGTCGCCATCCTCGACATCGACTACCACCACGGCAACGGCACCCAAAGCATTTTCTATGACCGCGGCGACGTGCTGTTCGTGTCGATCCACGCCGACCCGCGCAGCGAATACCCGTTTTACCTGGGCCACGCCGATGAAACCGGCCACGGCGCGGGCCTTGGCTACAACGTGAATTTGCCATTGCCGCACGGCGCCAGCATCCCGGCCTGGTTTGCCGCGCTGGAGACGGCCTGCCTGCGCCTGCAAATGTTCCAGCCGGAGGCGCTGGTGGTGTCGCTCGGCGTCGATACCTTCGCCGGCGATCCGCTGTCGCACTTCGGCCTGCAAAGCGCGGACTACCTGCGCATCGGCGAACGCCTGGCATACCTCGGCGTGCCGACCGCCTTTGTTTTCGAAGGTGGCTATGCGGTCAAGGAATTGGGCGTCAATGTGGTCAATGTGCTGGAAGGGTTTGAGACGGCGCTGTAAACATCAGCCCGAGGTTGCCATATGCGCCGTCGTGCCGCCGATGCGCAGCGCCACCGGAACCACGATGGCGCGCGGCGGTTCGCCGGCGATGAGCGCCTCGGCCAGCTGGATCGCTTCCATCGCAATCCGCTCGATATCCTGCACCACCGTCGTCAGCGCATAGGGCATGTCCGGCAAGCCGTCGAAACCCACCACGGACACCTGTTGCGGCACTGCCATCCCCATGTCTTCCAGGGCGCCGATGGCGCCGATCGCCATTTCATCGCTGGCGCAAAAAAGCGCGGAGAATGGCAAACCGCTTTCCACCGCGCGACGCACCGCGCGATAGGCGCCCAGCACGGAAAAATGGCCGTCCAGCTCATATTCAGGAGCGGCCGCCACGCCAGCGTCTTGCAAGGCGGCCCGGTAGCCTGCGCGCCGGTCCAGGTCCGACTGCTGGTCCGTCACCATGCCGACATAGCCGATCCGGCGATGTCCCAAGCCCAACAAATGTTCGGTGGCGGCGCGGCCGCCACCCAGATCGTCCGGCACCACGAAGGCGGTATGGGGCAGATGGCCCAAGAACACCGCCGGCACCTTGCGTTTCGCCAGCAGGCGCAGGCGTTCCCTGGCCTGGCTCGTGTTGTGCAGGATGACCGCGTCCGGCAATTGCACATAACTTTCCAGCGGCTCGCGCATATCAATGAAACGCGTGCCCCGTTCACTGGCAACGGCCGTCAACGCCCGCCAAAACAGCGTGAAATAGGGGCTCAGGCCGCCGTCGGTGAGGGAAATACCGATGCTGTGACCGGCGCGGCGGCGCAATTCGCGCGCGGTCACGTCCGGCTGATAGCCCGACGCGCGGGCCGCCTCCTGGATACGCTGGCGCGTTTCCTCGCTCATCCGTCCTTTGCCGTTCAAGGCACGGCTGACGGTGCTCTTCGACAGGCCGAGGTTCATCGCCAATTGATCAAGGCTGATTCTCAAGTCACGTCCTCCACTGTGGTTCGGCGCCATTGTAATGCGCAACAAGGGATGGGGCAGCCTTTTCCCCCCACGGCGCGGAACCTTTCCGGCGTTTTGCCAACTCTCAGAGCAATCGATTGCTCAAATATACAACAAGCAATTTATCCGATTTATTGAAATGAGCAATCGATTGCTCAAAATTTGTTGACGCGGAAATCGTTCCTTGTTTTAATGGCCTCATCCGCCGCGGCAAGCACCGGCGGCCACTAAAAAAATACCTGGAGACCTGTCATGAAACATCGCCCCACCCCGTTCGTCCTCACTTCGATCGCCCTGGCGGTCCTGGCCTTGTCCGGCCAGGCGCGAGCCCAGAGCGATGCCGCCACCCCGGCGCAGGACGCCAGCGCCCAGGCCGACGGCAAGCTCAACCAGGTGGTGGTGACCGGCAGCACATCGCTCAAACGCACGGTGCGTGAAAGCTCGGTGGCGGTCACTGTGATCGAGCGCGAGGACCTGGACCGCAAAGCACCGCGCAGCATGGCATCCGCGCTCGAGTTGATCCCCGGCGTGACGGTAGAAGATTCCGGCGGCGAAGCCTCCAACAACTTCACGGTGCGCGGCCTGGCTGGTGGCGGCCAGAATTTCATCCAGGTCTCCGAAGATGGCTTGCCGGTGTTTTATACCGCCGGCTTCGCCGACCAGCTGGTCAAGATGGAAACCTCGATCGAGCGCCTGGAAGCGGTGCGGGGCGGCACGTCCGGGATCCTGACCACCAATGGCGCGGGCGCCACCGTCAATTTCCTGACCCATATGGCCAAGGACGAAGCCGATGGCATGGTGCGCCTGACCGGTTCGGACTATGGCACGCGCCGTATCGACCTGCGTTACGGCGGCCCGCTCGGCAATGGCTGGTATGCCGGATTCGGCGGCTTCATGCGCCATTCCAACGGCGTACGCAATCCTGGTTTCACGGCGGACCGCGGCGGCCTGGTACGGCTGTATGCCGGCCGCAAGTTCAGCGACGGCGAGTTCAGCGTGAACCTCAAGGTCGTCAACGACCACAACCTGTTCCTGCTGCCGACGCCGTTCATGAATCCTAACGCCCCGCAAGCGGTGCCCGGTTTTAACGGCGGTTACGACACCATGGTCAGCGCCGACAACGCCATCCAGCAAGGCCATGCGTCTTACGGCTTGAAAGACAACATTGGCACCGACGGCATCGCCACCAAGGCAACCGCGCTTGGCTATACCTTGGACAAGCGCCTGACCGATCAGTTGTCGCTGCGCGCCAAGGGCCGCTACACGGATTTCAATAACCAGTTCAATGCCGTATTTACCTATGACAATGCCAGCCTGCGCCCGGCAACCGACCGGCTTGATCCGGCCCTGAACGCCGACATCCGCGCCATGCTGGCGCGCTTTCCCGGCGCCACGGCGGCGCTCAAGGGCGTGGCCAGCGGCACCATATACAGCGGCGCCGGCCTGGCCGGCGTGGGCGGCAATGGACTGGTGTCGGACAGCATCAATTCATCGCAGCTGCATGCCAAACAAGTGTCGGTCAATGACGTCAGCCTGACCTGGACTTTGCCCAACAACAGCCTGTCCGCCGGGCTGCTGACCATCCACCAGGACAGCCAGGACAGCAGCGACGGCAACCTGCGCTTCCTGAGCGAAGTGCGTAACCAGCCGGCGCGCCTCGACATCGTGGCGCTGAACGGCGCCGGCCAGGTGGTCGGCCAACTGACCGACAAGGGAGTGCTGGAGTACAACCCGTGGGGCGTGGGCACGGCACGCGAGCAACTGGACTCCACCAATCTGTATCTCAACGAGGAGTTCAAGTATGGCGAACGGCTGCGGCTCGATGCCGGCGCGCGCTTTGAACGGTTGCGTGTGCGCAGCTGGATTCCCAACGGGAAAACCATCACGCCGGCCGGCGCGCTGAAAGCGGATGGCGCCGACGCGGACCAGATCATGGTCAACAACAGCCAGCCCGCGTTTGACGGCAGCTACCTGACGATGAACCGGCAACATAGCGACCAGTCCTACACGCTGGGAGGTAATTACCTGGTCAATGACTATCTGGCCGGCTATGCGCGCTGGTCGCGCAGCTATCAGGCCCAGGGCGGTGAAGCGCCGACCATGATCACGTTCCAGGAACTGGGATTGCGCTACAAACAGCGCGGCTTGTCCGCCGCCTTGACGTACTTCCATACGATCTTCAACAACTTCAACTGGAGCCGCCGTTATGATGGCGACAATCAGGACACCCGCGTGCATGGCGGTATCGCGGTCAACGGCCTGGAATTCGATCTCGACTGGCGCCCGGTGCGCTGGGGCCATATCACCGCCACCGGTGTGTACCAGAAATCCGCCGTACATTACGACAGCGTGTCCGGCCCGTCGGCGGCGCGGGTCGATATGAGCGCGCTCGGGGGCAAGCCGGAACGCTCGCCACAGAGCAACATCACCATCACCCCCAGCCTGTCCCTGCCTGGTGGCAAGGGCGAGGTCTACTTGCGCTACCACCAGATCGGCCGCCGCTTCGCGGACAGCGGCAACACCATCTCGCTGCCCGGCTACCACACGATAGACCTGGGCGCTCATTATGCCGTGACGCCCGCCCTGCGCCTCGATCTCAGCGTGCAAAACCTGCGCAACGCGATCGGCCTGACGGAAGGAAATCCGCGCGCCAGCTTTACCGAACGGGCCGGCAATTATTTCTATGCGCGCTCCATTCTTGGCCGCAATATCCAGCTGAGCCTGAGCCTATCCTTCTAACCAGGGTCCGGGGCCGCCGCGTCCCGGCTTTCTTCTCACTTATTCGTCCTACTGCATGCGACATTTCCCTATAGTAAAGGCGCTGCCTGCCAGCGCCACCGATCACCCGCTGCGCTTTTCCATCCAGGAAGGCGAGGTGGCCAATGAATTCCTGCGCCAGGGCCCGGTGGCTGCCCATATGCTATTGAGTTCAGGGCGCGCCGCCCGGCTGATCGTGGCTTTTCCGGCGGGTAATAGCGCCGCCGGGCTGTGGTTTGAACCCGGCGAGCAGTCCGCCCATTGGGAGCCGGTCGGCCGGTTGCTCCCGGTGCAAGCGCTAGACCATGCCGGCCGCACGCTGTATGGCATTGAAGCCGACCTCGCGCTGCGCGGCGGAGCGCTGACCGTGCGTACGGCACTGCTCAGCAGCGCCCGCGTGCTGCGCGATTACCAGACCAGCGGCGTGGTCCCGCCGGCCATCGCGCAGCAATCCGACCACGCTGCCAACAGCGTGCGCTGGTGGCGCGACCGCGCCGACGGCGGCGCCGGATACGCGTTGTCGCTGCGGTTGGACGCCGGCGAGGTCGAGGCGGGCGCCGACGGCACCCTGCGCCTGCGGCCAGGCCCGGATGGCGTGCTGCGCATGCGGGTGACCACGCTGTGCGGTGAGCGGCCGCTGACACCGCTTCCCATCCAGCAACTATTGCGTGCGCCCGATGGCGGCGATGCGCGGACCCGCGACAGCCTGGCTTTCCTCAGTTATGAGGAAAAGCTGCTGGCGGGCTCCTGGCGCTTCAACACCTATTTTGGCCGAGATACCCTGATGTCGCTGGCCTTGCTGATGCCGGCATTGACGCCACACGCCATCGAAGCGGCGCTGGGCGCCGTGCTGGCACGCCTGGGAGAACATGGCGAAGTCGCGCACGAAGAGGATATCGGCGAATGCGCACTGCTCTACCATGGCGCCGGCCCTGCCGCCGAGCCGGTGTGCGATTACAAGATGGTGGACGATGACTTCATGCTCGCGCCGGTGCTGGCCATGTACTTGGCCGATCGCACACCGGCCGAGGCGGCCGCGTTCCTGGGCCGGCAAACCCCGGCCGGCCACAGCCACCACGCCCTGGTGCTGCGCAATATCGGGCTGGTGATGGCCCGGGCCGCACGGTTTGCCGAAGCGCCGCTGGCCACCAACCTGATCAGCCTGAATCCGGGCCAGGCCACCGGCGACTGGCGCGACAGCCACGACGGCCTGGGCGGGGGCCGATATTCATACAGCGTCAATGCGGTCCTGGTGCCGGCGGCGTTGCGCGCCATCGCCACGCTCAATGCAGCCGGTATCCTGGGCCCGGACAGCGCGCTGGCAAGCGCCGCGGCATTGGCCGAACCGTGGGAGATCCACGCGCCGGCATTGTTCCTGGTGTCGCGCGATGCGGCCCAACTGCGGCAGGCGGTGGCGCCGTACGCGGCGCAATTGGGCCTCGATGAGGGCCTCGATCCTGAGCGCGCGCCGGCGCCCGATGCCGGCGTGGCCTTCCATGCGCTGGCGCTCGATGACGCCGGCCGGCCGGTGCCGGTGATGCATTCCGACTTCGGCTTCGCGCTGCTGCTGCAAACGCCTCCCGCCGCCATGATCGAGCGCGAACTGGCGGCGCTGATGCGTCCCTTCCCGGCCGGCCTGATGACCGACGTCGGCCTGCTGGTGGCCAATGCCGCCCACGCCGGTCCGGCGCTGCAGTCGCTATTCGGGCCGGACCGTTACCACGGCGCGGTGGTCTGGTCGTGGCAGCAAGCCTTGCTCGCGGCGGGACTCGCCCGCCAGCGACGCCGTACCGACCTGCCGCCGTCCACCCTGGCGGCGCTGGCAAGCGCCGAACAAACGCTGTGGCCGGTGATCAATGGCACGCGGGCCCGGGGCAATTCCGAACTGTGGTCATGGGAATACCGGGACGGCCGTTACCACTGGCATCCGTTCGGTCCCTCGGCCGCCACGGCGGACGAAGCCAACGCGGCGCAACTGTGGAGTACCGTATACCTGGCCGTGGTGCCACCTGCGCCAACCATGTGAGCTGGCGGGGAGGCGGCGTTTGCCATGGCCGCGTCCCGCGATACCGAGGAGACTGTAATGAACATGATCAGCCTGGGCCGCATGCTGTGGTGCGCGGCCGTGATCCTGGCGGGACCGCTGCGCGCCGAAACCGTGACGGTGGCAATCTGGGGCTCGGCGCCAGGCGAAATCGCCGCGTTCGATCGTGCCGCCGCCGGGTTTACCCGCGCCACCGGCATCCGGCTGCAAAAGCAAGTCATTGTGGACAAGTATATGGACGTGCTGAAGTCCCGCTTCGCGGGACGCAAACCACCGGACGTGTTTTACCTGGACGCCTTTGAGGCGCCGCTGCTGATTGCCAGCGGCGCGCTGGCGCCGCTCGACGAACTGCTCGCCGACCAGGACGACTATTACCCGCAGTTCCTGCAAGCGTTTCGCGGGCGGGATGGGCGGCTGTATGGTGTGCCGAAAGATTACTCCACGCTGGCCTTATATGTGAACCCGGCCTTGCTGCGCCAAGCCGGGTTCCAGCCGGATGACGTGCCACGGGAATTTCACGCACTGATGCGCTTTTGCAAGAAGTTGCAGCCACACCTGCCGGTCGGCGTGGCCGCGATGCTGATCGAGAAGGATTTATCGCGCCACCTGGCCGCCATGGAAGCCTATGGCCAGCCAGTGGTGAGCGCCACCGGTTACGCGCGCTTTACCGGTAATGCCGGCGCCTTCGGCTACCTGAACGAACTGGTGCACGGACACCGCGAACGGTACCTGTTCTCACCCGGCGACGACCTCGGCGCCGACTGGCCCGGCGCCGCTTTTGGCACCGGAAAGGCCGTGCTGATGATGGAAGGGAACTGGGTCCAGGCCGCGCTCCGCAAAGACTATGCCGGCACCCCGTTCCAGGTGCGCGCCATGCCCACCGTGAACGGGCGCCAACAGACCATGGCCTATGCGGTCGGCTACGCCGTCGCGCGCGAGGCCCGCAACAAGGACGCGGCACTGCGATTCATCCGTTATATGACCGGGCCCGGCTTGCGCACCTGGATCGAGGGCGCCGGCACGCTGCCGGCGCGCAAGAGCCTGGAGCACGCCATGCGCCTGTCCGGCGATCCCGACCTGGCGCCCCATGTGGCGGGCGCCCGCCATGCCACCGTATGGTCGCGCGGCGATGCGCTGCCCATCATGAACCTCAATTTCGGCGCGCAATTCCTGGCCGCGTTCAACGGCCTGAAACCGCTGGACAGCGCGCTGCGCAAGGCCGAAACCGTCTCCAACCGCGAAATAGAACGCCAAAGGTAAGCCGCATGTTCCATTCCGATCCCCGTCGCTGGCGCTTGCCGCGCGGCGCCTCCATCGCCGCGTTTTCGTTCCTGCTGCCGGCGTTGCTGCTGATCGGGGTCTTCACCCTGATTCCCATTGTGTACGCGCTGTTCCTGTCCGTCCAGAAAATGGATTTGATCTCCGGCCATCACCGCTTCATCGGCCTGGCCAACTTGCGCTACCTGGCCGAGGATGACAAATTCTGGGCCGCCTGCCACAACACCCTGCGCTATGTCAGTATGGTGGTGCCGTTGCAAACCGCCATTGCGCTGATCCTGGCTTGCGTGCTGAATGGCCGCATCCGCTTCAAGCGTGTCTTTGTCACGCTGCTGTTCCTGCCCACCCTGACCTCGTCGGCGGCCCTGACCATGATTTTCATGTGGCTGTTCAACAATGCCGGTGTGCTGGTTCGGCTGCTACAAAATACCTTGGGCATCACCATCAATTTCCTGGGCGACCCGGCCTGGGCACTGGGCATCATCATGCTGATGAACATATTTTCGACCGTCCCGGGCTTGATGGTGGTGTACCTGGCCGGCTTGCAGGCGATCCCGCCCGCACTGTACGAGGCGGCGATGCTGGACGGCGCCGGCCCCATTCGCCGGCACTGGGAAATCAGCGTGCCCCAGTTGACGCCGATCACTTGCTACGTGATGACCATGGGCGTGATCGGCTGCTTCCAACTGTTTGACCAGGCGTTCATCCTGTCCGGCGGCGATGGCGGCCCGGACAATGCCACCCTCACCTTTACCCTGCTGATCTATCACTTCGCCTTTAAGAATTACAACACCATGGGACTGGCCTGCGCGCTGGCGGTTGTGCTGACGCTCATCATCCTGTGCGCCACGGTATTGCTGAACCGCTTCGTGCGGCCGGATGGAGTCAACGCATGAGTACCCCCACGTTGCGGCGGCCGGCATCCAGCGGCCTGTTACTGTACGGTTTCCTCGGCTGCTACAGCTTACTGACGCTGGCGCCCTTTGCCTGGGCCATCCTGACCTCACTGAAAAGCACGCGTGAAATCGCCAGCGGCACCACGCTGTTGCCGGCCAGCCCCACGCTCGACGCCTACCGCATCCTGCTGCACAGCGAACTCGATACCTGGCTGCTCAATTCATTCACCGTCGCCATCAGCGTAACGGTCCTCAATGTGCTGTTCAATACCATGGCCGGCTATGCGCTGGCGCGCTACCGCTTCCGTGGCCGCCAGTTGCTGTTCCAGGTCCTGATGCTGCTGGTCATGGTGCCGGGGCAGGTGACGATGATCCCGGCATTTCAGATCGTTGCCAGGCTGGGCCTGGTTGATACCCACCTGTCGCTGATCCTGACGTCGGGCGTGTCGATCACGTATATCTTCATGATGCGCCAATTTTTCATCAACTTCCCGACGGAGATCGAAGAAGCGGCCATCCTGGACGGTTGTTCGCCGCTGGCCAGCTTCTTCCGGATCGTGCTGCCGATGGCGCGGCCGGCGCTGGTTACCCAGGCGGTGTTCGTTTTCATGGGGGTGTGGAATGAATTCATGAAGCCGCTGCTGTTCATTTCCAGCGTCGACCTGTACCTGTTGCCGCAGGGTTTGAACGCGGTGGCCCGCCAGTTCGCCAAGTCGTCGTCGTGGAACCTGATCATGGCCGGCTCGCTGCTGTCGGTGATGCCGGTCCTGCTGCTGTATGTCACCCTGAACCGCCACTTCATCAACCTCAACGACCAATCCAGCGGCCTCAAATGAGCCGCCCGCCTTCACGGAGTAATACATGACCACAGTTTGCCTGCGCGATATCGACTTGGCATACAACGGCACGCCCGTCCTCAATGACGTCAATCTGACGATCGAGGCGGGCCAGTTCTGCGTCTTCATCGGTCCCTCCGGCTGTGGCAAATCGACGCTGCTGCGGTTGATCGCCGGCCTGGAAACGCTGACCCGGGGCGAGATCCTGATCGATGGCGTGCGCGTCAACGACACGCCGCCGGCCGCGCGCCAGCTCGCCATGGTGTTCCAGAGCTATGCGCTATACCCGCATATGTCGGTGCGCGACAATATGGCATTCGGCCTGACCCGCCAGAAATTGCCAAAAGATGTGATTGCACGGCGCGTGGCCGATGCCGCGCGCATCCTGCAACTTGAACCGCTGCTGGACCGTAAACCGGGCGCGCTGTCGGGCGGCCAGCGCCAGCGCGCCGCCATCGGCCGCGCCATCGTCAAACAGCCCAAGGTCTTCCTGTTCGATGAGCCGCTGTCCAATCTCGATGCCGCGCTACGCAGCCAGACCCGCATCGAACTTGCAAAGCTTCACCGCGAACTCGGTTCGGCCAGCATGATCTACGTGACCCATGACCAGGTCGAAGCCATGACCTTGGCCGACCAGATCGTGCTGCTGCGGCCGCATGCCGGACAGGGACTGCCCAGCATTGCGCAGGTTGGACGCCCGCTCGATCTTTACCATCACCCGGTCAATCTGTTCGCCGCCGGCTTCATTGGTTCACCGCGCATGAATTTCCTGCCCGGCCACGTGGTCTGCGCGGATGCCGGGGCGGTCGGCGCCACCGTCCTTGGCCAGCCGTGCCGCGCGCTGGTGGACGGCAGCGGCCTGGCCACCGGCGCCGCGATCACCGTCGGAATCCGCCCGGAACACATCGAGGTCGGTGACGGCCCATGGCAGGGCCGGATCACGCATATCGAAGCGCTGGGTGAACATGGCTACCTGCACCTGATGCTGGGCGACGGCGCGACGACCATGGTGGCCAAGACGGGACTGGAGGAGCTGCGGATCGGGCAGACGGTGCGTTTGACGCTGCCGGAAGCCGCGCTGCATGTGTTCGATGCCGACGGCCATGCACAGCGCCGCCTTCAGCCAAGGCGCCATGCGGCGGCATAGGGGCATGCCGGCACAGTGATCGTGCTCATGCCATGCGCATGGGCTGTCGCCGTGCGCCCGGAACAGCGGGCACACTGTAGGGTCTCAGAATAGTTGCTTCGGGCTCCCCTGTAGGATCAACGGCTTACGCAAGTATTTTGAGACGAGCGGCTTTGCTCGTCTCAGAAAAGATGATTTTTGCCTACCATCGTCTCAAAATAGTTGCGAAGCCCAACGTCGAGAGTTGCGGCCATTCTAGGTGGGCGGTCGCGTGAACAGTCCCTTTCTACATCTTCAATTTGCTCTTTTCAGCCTCGACATCCGCGTGCTCTGCACTGCGGAGCCAATCGGCGCCGTGCGCACCAGGTTGTGCTCGGATAGCAACTGCGGATCTTGCCCTGGGTGTCGCCGGCGGCGCGCCTGGTTGACCTCGAATAAAGGCCATGGATGGTGCCCTGGGTGTGCCCGGGATTTTTGGCCGAAAACGAAGTTCAGTGAAATGCTACCTGGCCAAGAAGAACAACTACATGGCCTGGGAAGTGGGCGACGCCGGCGGCGATGAGCATTACCAGGTCTATTTCGATCTCTACAAGCCCGAGATCCAGCCGCCCGGCGAAATCCCGCTGCTGATCCTGTATGTGCAGAGCGCATATCTGAAAAACGAGCCGTTCGCCAAGCAGCGCGAACGCTTCCAGGCATTCGGCCAGATCTGCGGCCAGCTCGCCGGCGTGATCCAGCCAAAACCGAAGGGGCCGCGGTCGAAGATCAAGAAACGGAAGTAGCCGCCCTGCCCGTTCCTACAAGGAACGGAGGCGGATGCCAGAATGACAAAAGCCCCCGCGGACGGAGGCTTTTGCTTGTTTCGGTCCGATCCCTCTTACCCAGACCTAGCTGGACCACGATTGCCCGTGGCGGGTGGTTCCTCTCATCGGCTAGGGAACCTTCGAAATGCTTTGATGACTCCCAAAATATCAAACTTTCGCAGTTTTGTCACGACTTGGCCTGGTGCAAGCCCGCCGGCGGCCGCCTTGCCCCACTTGGCGCAGTTGGCCAGCGTCACGACTTGGCCGTCGTCAAGTGCGGCACATGACTTGCTGTAACTGCGCCTACAGCAGTACCAGTGCCTGCAGGCCGAACAACTGGCCGACACCATCGCCAGCGACGTGGCCACGGCCCGCGCCGCCGGCGACACCATGGGCAAGGTCGACAGCTGCGGCTGCGCTCGATCGGCCTGGCACGCGCCACGCTGCACTTGAACTGGAAAGCCGCCGCATACAACTTGCGGCGCCTTTGCTACCTCAAGGAGGCCAAGATTTCGGCGTTCTGACGCCCGTAATCCGTCCGAATCACCACGCCATGTATTCCTGCGTGAACCTTTTTCAAAGCTCAGAGGCTCTTTAAGCTCAACACGTCGAATTTCTGGCGGAACAAGATACCCATCCTTGACCACCTCTTCTCGCCGATAGCTGGCGATGACCGGTCCCATTTCACTTGCATCCAACGGCCGGAACATCAGACTCTCATCGCAAAAAAAATCATTCGTGCGCCAAGCAAAGCTACAGTTAGATCCTGTGACGGATGCCGCAAAGCGAACCCGACGACGATAACGTCGCCACCAAAGCTGCCGCTCACTTGCCGCATCTTTGATGTACCAAAACCGTCAAATATTGGCGTGCATGCGCTAAGGCGACTCCGACCGAGGGATCGCCCGCTCCGGGGCTATGGGGCGTAAAAAGATCGCCCAAGTGCAGGAGATGGCCAGCACGTAAGGCTGGCTTGCCTCCGACAGCATGCTGCCCAACGCCCCCACGCTGGCATCAATGCAGGAGCGCAAGGACTCGCAGCCACCGAAAGTTGCAAATCGTCGCTGGAACCGTAGCGCGAGCAAATCACCAGCTGACACGCGGCAGCCATCCAGGACACCACCATTCATGCCGCGCTGGCGTGCAAGCACGGTTTCACCGGCAGCTACTCCTCGCTGCACTGGTTCCTGCGGCAACTGGCCAAGGACAATGTGCCAGATATGCCGTTGTATCTGGAATTCAACCGGGTGAGGCGGCACAGGTCGGTTTGGGCAATGGTCCTCCGGCACCGACGTGCATACAGGTGAAGTTTTTTAGACTTGGTTCTTCGTGATGACGCTGTGCTAGTCACGCCATCAATACGCTATCTAGCGAAACCACATCGCTGCATTTGAGCCTTAGAAGGCTAGGGGCGGTTGGGCTCACCCGCACTCAGGAGCGAGGCATCCCTCCCGAATTCAGGCAAGAAAATTCAATGAGGAAACATTCGGCAATTCATAAGAAATTGAAAAAAATATGCAACCAGGTGGGAAAAAAATCAAAAAAGTGGGAAATTTCGAAGAAAAATGAAGCTTTTTCTATCCGTACGCGGGAATTATCGTATACTATCAAACCACTGGATAAAACACTGTATATCCACTTCCCCCGGAGAACAAATTGAAGCACTTTCAGATCGTACATGCCATCTGTAGGCTGGGTCTCGCCCAGCCTACAGATGCTTTTTCCTTCCAAGTTGAACGCCTGATCACAGCATTAGAAGCAGATGGCGAAGTGGAGGATGCGAAGGCGCTGCGAGCAGTTGTCATGCTAGCGTCGCGGTCTTCAGAAATGACCCCGAGGCGATTGCTCCCTTCTAAAGGTACTGTGGTTCCTGGTGAGACGTTGCTCCCAACCACAATGCTGCCTGCTGACAAAGAAACCGGTATTAGGCTTCTAGAGGTAATCTTTCCGAATACAGAGGCAAGGGAGTTGCCGATCTTTTCCTCATCACTTCAGCGAGCGGCAGGACAGCTAATTTCAGAATGGGCCAATGCAGATTCCTTGAAAGAAGTTGGAGTAACTCCAGCAATGTCTTGCTTAATTGTCGGAGCTCCCGGCACAGGAAAAACCACACTAGCATATTGGCTTGCCCATCAATTAGGACTTCCTGTTGTCTTGGCACGTATAGACGCAATGATGTCATCATTTTTGGGGACGTCGGCAAGAAATATCACTCAAGTTTTTAATTTCGCCAATCGATTTAAGTGTGTCTTGGTTTTAGATGAGTTTGATTCGCTAGCAAAAATGCGAGACGACCCTAACGAAGTAGGTGAAATAAAACGAGTTGTCAATGCCTTACTGCAAAATTTAGATGCACGAAAAAACACTGGTATTACTATTGCCGTCACCAATCACCCTAAACTTCTAGATAGCGCGGTTTGGCGCAGGTTTGAAGTACAAATTCAAGTTCCGTTGCCGGATTTTTCTGCCCGATGCGATATCGTCCGTAGGTACTCTGGCCCAGTCAATTTCTCAGAGTCAGAAGTTCTTATGTTGGCAGGAATTCTAGAAGAGTGTTCAGGAGCAGAAGTAGAGGATTTTGTAAGAGCATATAAGAAGCGTGGCGTTATTACTCCAAAACCCAACTGCCCAATGGACGCAATTAAAGATGTGGCTGTTGTAAATTCTGGGCGCATTTCGGAATCAATTAAAGCAAAACTTGGCGATGATGATGCCCAAATTGCTGCATGGCTCAAACACAATGAAAATTTCGAATTGGGTGTGGTTGAAATATCACACCTGATCGGGAAAAGCAAATCAGCAGTTTCCAGATTACTGAAAATGAAAATCTAAGGCATTGAAAGACATGAAACAATTTAGCCCAATTCAAGTCGTGCTGGATGCCCGAACCTATCAAGACGTTCGGGTGAGAACTGCGGGAGGCGGAAGAAAGGACTTTTTTGCAGATGATGATGGTGGCTTTATTAAGCACCGGTCTCAAATTGCAGGTACTTTGCATGCTGTCGCAGAGACCCTTGAGGCACAAAAAGGTGCTCCTATCGGATTTCTCAAGATATCTATGCGACAAGAAGCACTGGCTAAATCCCATCGTCCAGTAAAAGCATTGTTTCCGTCCAGAGCCACTGCCATAGTCGGCATAGACGAAGTTGGCGAACTACTTGTACAGATTTCAGCAGGTACTGCAGAGCGTGCAGCCTCCTTGGTAGAAGAGGCCGAGGATCACGTTGAAATGGCAACGAAAGTAGATAAAAACGGTAACGAAATTTTAGTACCTAAACCATCCCAAACCCGAGCAGAAACAAGTGCAATCGGAAAAATTGGTCTATGGGGGCCCAATGACAAACGACGATTCTCGACAAAAGTGGCAATCGGCTGGGCCAAAGAACGAAAGTTATCTCTACGCTATCGTATTGATCTTTTTGACTACGTTCCTCCAGAAGACAGAAAAATCCTCAATGAGATAGGTGACATTTCCCCTAGAAACTGGTTTTTTGAACAACTAGATCAATTACTTGGAGGAGGCTATTTCGCCATTTATGATAGACCATCCTCTGAGGCATCCGAACGACTATATATTTGGCTAGTAAAAGATAAAAGTACAAAAATAATCACTACACGAAAACAAGTGCTTGGAACGCTCCCTAAAATTAGCGCCATTGACTTGGACGAGGCTAGGCACGACAAGTTGCTTAAGTTCCTTGATCACAGCTTTTTGGTACGGCGAATTACACTACCCAGCTCATTCCAACGTTCGGCTGGAAAAATGAATGCAACGAGCGCAACTAGTCTTAAGCACACCTACTCACTTCCCGTTGTTAACGCAGAATATCCTGTTGTCGGGATCATCGATGGTGGAATTGGCAACACGCCTGATTCATGGGTGCAATATCAATCGTCGGCGATACCTCCGAGCCATTTAGATCCATCACACGGTATGGAAATAGCCAGTCTTCTTATTGATGGCCAAAAACTAAACCATCCCGCAGTATGCCCAGAGCCTGATGGATGTTTCTTGATTGATATTGCAGCACTACCGCTCGTCGATTTCTTTTCAGAAAACTATCCAGGTGGAGATATTGAATTCCTTTCGGCTTTAGAGGTTGAGGTAAGGAAAGCCAAAGATGCAACTGGTGCACGTGTATTTTGCTTCAGCCACAATGTTGACTATGCGGTCCAGCAGGATACATATGATGAATTGTCTATGGGTCTTGACGGAATTGCTCGTCGACAAGATGTGATTTTTGTGATCTCAGCAGGCAATTTAAAGGCAGGTGGATATCGTCCAGAATGGAAGACCGATCCGTCCCAAGTACTTAGCGATCTAGCTAACTCATTGGATGATCGAGTCAGAGCTCCGGCAGATTCACTTTTAAACATTAGCGTGGGTGCGTTGAATTCAGCATCTCTGTCACATGTCCATCCAAGCGTACCCGCAAGATATTCGAGGCGTGGACCTGGATTCAAGTTCACTACGAAGCCTGATCTTACCCACTTCGGAGGCTGCGGACCCACAGATACTTCAAATGTTACAGGGTTGCGTGCCGTGACTATCGGCGAAAATACCATTTGGGTTCATGGCACGAGCTATTCAGGTCCGCTTGCAGCCAAGACTCTAGCTCGGATAGATCAACTTACCTCTGGTGCTCTGTCAAGAGAAGCACTTATTGCACTCTTAATACATGGCAGTTCTATGCCATCTTCGATAGCAGCTAAAGAGTATGCAAGTGTACGCCGCGATCTAGTGGGGTTTGGACTTCCGAAAGCGGCCGAGGCATTGTTAGAAGGAAAATCAAATGCCGCAACGCTAGTTTTCCTTGACGTGCTGCAGCCGAAAAAGGACCTATTTTTCCGCTTCCGCTGGCCAGAATGTTTGTCAAACGATGGCTCATGCCGTGGACGAGCCAGAGCAACGCTTGTGTATAGTCCTCCGATCGGGGAAAAATTCGGAGCAGAAATGGTTAGAATTAATCTTGACGTATCGTTACAACAATACGATATAAAAAAGAATGCTTTTGCATCTCAGACAGACGGCGTATTCAAAATAGGAAAAGGTTCCGACCACTTAGTTGAAAACGAACTGATCAAAGACAGCTTGAAGTGGAGTAACGTAAAGCAAGTGGAATTTTCTTCCCCGCGTGGTGTAGGCAAGTCGTCGGATTGGCGGCTCAATGTTGGATATTTAGAGCGCCTTGACGCGGTGTTCCCTACAGAAGGCATTCCGTTTGCGGTTGTCGTCACTATCGAAGACGCGGATGAGTCATCTCCCGTCTACCAGGACATGCGAGCGACGCTGGTTTCGAACAGCGTCCGCACAGAAGACATTCAGATCTTCGGACGAACCCACGTCAAAAATTAAGTACCTGCACCTAGTGCACACCGTCACCCAGCAACTGGGTGACGGTTTTTTATGTGCGCCCAGCATGGGCGCACTCCTGCGGGTGCAAGTCCCGCCGCAAGCTGACCACAGTGAGCGAAGTGAAGCGCAACTGCGGAAGGGTAACTGACCGTGGGAAGGAAGCGTGGAGCGTAAATCATGAGCCGAGGAACACGAATCGCATAGAAGGCGTTGCCGGTCAGGGCGAGCGGGCATAAAACCGTGAAGCTCTTGTGGTCAAGGGGCGGTGGCGTAGATGCGGCGGTTGTGTGATGAAGGAGTGCGGCCCTTACCTGGGGACGCCCCGCCTTGTGCCTGAAAGGGCGACGGCGAAGGCCGGAGCGGGGTCTCAGCAGAGGTCATATTAGTCGGAGGTAGCGCCGGGAAGGCTCGACCCCTTTGATGAAGGACCGAACGAGAAGGAGTGAATCCGATATGTCGATGCAGCCAGCCACGCGTCAGATGACCGCGCAAGCGGGGCGGGAAGCCATAGGGCAAGGTGAAGCCTTGTCTGATGCTTTCAGCGACGAAGCAAACTGCCCGCGACATGCCATCGGAGACACGGGAACCGCGCTGCTTGCTGCGGCGCTGACAACAGAGAACCTGCGGCGGGCGTTCAAGCGTGTTCGTGCCAACAAGGGAGCGGCTGGCGTCGATGGTCTGGATATTGACCAGACATCGCGTCATCTGGCGAGCGCGTGGCCGGGCATACGCGAACAACTGCTGTCAGGGGCGTACCGGCCCAGCCCGGTGCGTCGGGTGACGATCCCGAAACCGGACGGTGGCGAGCGCGAGCTTGGCATTCCGACGGTGACGGATCGCCTGATCCAGCAGGCACTGCTGCAAGTGTTGCAACCGATACTTGACCCCACTTTCAGCGAGCACAGCTACGGCTTCCGGCCGGGACGGCGGGCGCAAGACGCGGTGTTGACCGCGCAAGCGTACGTTCAATCCGGGTTGCGGGTCGTGGTTGACGTTGACCTGTCGAAATTTTTCGACCGGATTAATCACGACATTTTGATCGACCGTCTACGGAAACGTATCGATGACGCCGGAGTGATTCGGCTGATCCGGGCGTATCTGAACAGCGGCATCATGGACCATGGCGTGGTGATGGAGCGAGCTGAAGGCTCACCCCAGGGTGGCCCGCTCAGTCCGCTACTTGGTAACGTGATGCTCGACGAAGTGGACAAGGAACTGGAGCGACGTGGCCATCGTTTCGCGCGCTATGCCGACGACTGCAATGTGTATGTGCGCAGTCGAAAAGCTGGTGAGCGAGTGATGACGTTGCTGCGGCGCTGCTATGCCAAGTTGCACCTCGTGGTCAACGAAAGCAAAAGCGCGGTGGCCAGCGTCTTTGGTCGCAAGTTTCTCGGCTACAGTCTGTGGGTGGCGCGTGGGGGTGAAGTCAAACGCAAGGTGGCCGACAAGCCGCTGGCGACGTTTAAGCAACGCATCCGGCAACTGACCCGCCGATCCGGCGGCCAAAGTATGTCGGACGTGGTGGCAAAACTGCGTCCCTATATGCTGGGTTGGAAAGGGTACTTTCAATTGGCGCAAACGCCGAGAGTTTGGCGAACACTAGATGAATGGCTGCGTCACAGGCTGCGGGCCCTCCAGCTCAAGCACTGGAAGCGCGGAACCACCATGTATCGGGAATTGCTCAACCTTGGCGCGCCCCCTTCGGTCACCAGACAAGTGGCTGCCAATAGCCGTCGCTGGTGGCGCAATAGCGACAGATTACTGAAAACAGTCCTAACGATTGCGTACTTTGACCGGCTGGGTGTGCCTCGCCTGTCCTGACCTCAACTTCTCGAACCGCCCGGTGCGGACCCGCATGCCGGGTGGTGTGGCAGGGGACTGGCTGGTTATACTAGCCACCCCTATGCCTATTTTCCAAACTGAAAATTCAATGTACAATGACAAAAAAGCAAAAAAAACTCAATCCCTGACACCTACAGGTGATGATCGGAATGCAGTCCCGATAGTTTTTTACTGGCGACGTCTTTGTCTTGACGTTGATAACTAAAAATTATATCCAGTTATTTTTAAGGAAATTATTATGAGTTTGTTCGCCAATACTTCACGCCAGCAATCATCGCTGGCGTTTTTCCGTCTGCTCGTTCGCGCAGTCGAAACGAAGAACGACACGCTAACTCCAGAGATGCGAACCTACGTCTTTAGAACCGCTCTTGATGCTGCTAAGTTTGTACAGCATCAAACTACGCATTCTTGTATCCAGCCAGAAGCTATCGAAATGGCATTCGAAATAGCAGATGAACGTGATCTAATAGTGGACCTTAGCAAAATGGATTCTCCACAAGAGTTCGATCCAGTGATTGCTCGGCGTGTCCTTAACGGGCTCGATAAATTTGCTGCTGCATAACGCCGTTCTCCGTCTTCTTTCTGCTCAATTAGACCGACTTGCACTCGATGATTTAATGTCGAGAGATTTGCAGATTTATCTAAAGCAGCTCAAGGAAATGTTGGACAAACTACTCCGTTCCGCAACTGCTGCGCGTTCGCAACAGGTATGGGACGAACCATCTTTATTGATGATGGATTCGATTTGGAGGGCAACGCAATATCTGTCTGGTAGTACCTCAAATCGAATTCCATACGAAATTGTCTACGCGCTTAAGCATGCACTTGCCGACTGGGGACTAACTGACTGCATCATAACCACTTCTTTAGTTAAGTCCTCAGATTTTCTTTGCGAAAGAATTAGTCAGACACCAAAGAAAATATCTGAATTATTAGACACTTCGTTTGATCATGATTTAGTTCAAATCGCCTTTCCAGAAATATTTCAGCACTCGCCAATTTTTTGCACGCCACTGTATCACGAAATTGGTCATTACGTGGAAGAACGAAGACTGTCGATAAAAGCCATTGCCACGCAGCGAGCTGATGATTTAATGGAAATTCTGCCTGATCGTGGTTATTTTTCTCATAGCCTGGAAACCCCGAAGCGTCGGAAGATTATATTTAATCATTTAATCGAACATTTCTGCGACTTATTTTCTGCTAGCTATGTAGGTGAATGTGCTTCCTTTTATATTCAAGAATTATCATTCTACCAAGAAGCTACCGAAAGCCACCCCTCTACAGCTTCTCGAGTTCGCACCATTGAGAATTTTGTAAATGATGTCAGCGATCCATTTGTTGATTTGCTAAAGGAAGCGACCAAAGGCGAAACAGGTGAATTTCTCTTAAAAAGACGTTTTCAGATGCCTGATATCGAAGACTCGTTTTCGGATGTTCGTCCATTTAAAATTTCTTCAGAAGCGGAAATGCACGGGATATTTCCAGCAGCATTGGGCCTTCTCAAAAAATCGATTCTTTCAGACGGAAATACATCTATTCGCGCCGTCCCTGATGCAGATCGATGGTCCACCGTCGTTAATGACTTAACTGAAAAATCGATTCGTAACTTCATGATAGAACAGGCATGGCATGGGCATATGGACAAAACATGACATTTGGTCCGCGTTAAACGATACGCCACCCAGACTATATATTCAACCGCTGTTAGCGAAAGATCAAATAAATGAAACTACGGTTGATCTGCGTTTAGGATATGACTTTCTGGTTTCCGTGTTAACACGGAACGCGACTATTGGCATTGCTAGTGCGGTACTAGACGGCACTACTCAGCTCAGCTCTCATTTTCAAGAGACACGTAGAGAACTAGGTTCATCATTTATTTTATATCCTAATCAACTTGTTCTTGCTACGACGCTCGAATATATATCACTGCCTACAGATACTTATGTGGATGTTTTTCCGCGAAGCAGCTATTCCAAACTAGGGGTAGGCTTAGGTGGAATGCTGCAACCTGGCTACAGAGGATGTGTTCCTCTGGAATTGCGAAATCATGGTAATGTACCCGTCACATTAACTGTGGGTACAAGAATCTGCCAGATGCGCCTGATGAACATAGGCAAGGATACAAATTATCATGGCCAATCAGAGCCGCGGAAGTATTATGGCCAAGTTCGCCCTATGGTTTCTAAAGCATCACGAGACAAAGAATTGGAATTACTACAGGACATGCCGAGGACACTAGATTTATAAACATGGCCAATCAAACTTCCAAATAAGATAATTCTATTTCTAGAAAATCTTCTTCATTTCTAAACTTTGAATTAAAACCCCATTTTTCGCTCAACCCACTATCGTCCCATACCGAACTATATTCAGTCGTGTAATTAAAGATGAGATCGAAAGGTTTCGGAGCAAACTTAATAATGCGTGCCATAGCCTCATCACTTGGGTGAGGGTGTTTAACACCATCTGTTGATACGATATATCGTTTTGCTGGCAATGCCTTTAAAATCCGTTCATCAGTATTTGCCGCAGCACCATGATGACTCACCTTAAATAAATCTATATTCTTAGGAGATTGGCTACCTAGGGCATTGCAGACCACGCTGGGCAAACAATCGCCAGAAAAGAATATTGTTCGCCCTCCTACCTCTAGCAAAAAAGCGATACTAGATGCATTCGTAGCGGACTCATCTTCCTTAAATTTAGCACTGGCTAGCCCATAAATATCAACCATACCATATCTTTGGATCCCTGATGTATCCTCGCTTGGCTCTTCTCTTTTCTTATACCTAGGGGATTTTAGCCATTTATCCCTCAAAGCTCTTAGCTGCTCCTCCCCAGGGGAAAGAATTATAATTTTACAATTCTCGCCCAATAGCACAATTTCTGGCTCCCCATTCTTTTTGATCATTACGGGGCCACCGCCAAAGAATGTTTCATTCCAATTATAATCAGAATTTAACAGAAGGTCCGTTAGCTCTTCGGCTTGCCTTACATCAAAACTCTGAATCCCTTGAACTAAATGATTGAATCCATTAAACCAAACTTCTTTCACTCTTGGCCTGATCTCAGGATCTCTTAGAATCTCAAGTATACCTCCTATATGATCACCATCAATATGCGTGACAATAATTAAGTCTATTTTTTCACTCTCAGGCAAAGTCTTTAAATACTTCATTACAACTGATGAACTTTTTACCGTGCCGCCGTCGATAAGCATACGAAACGGCTTGCCATCCACTAAAAATTCACAAATAAAGCAATCGCCATTTCCCGCCGGGAATATTTTCAAAGAAAGCATTAGTTAAGCCTCACTATGTCGAATCGCCGTAAGCGCATTACCGGGAAGCACTCGACCAGCTAACCAGCGAACTGCTTTGAGTTTAGAATCAGAACGTTGATTACCGCATGCCCACTCTGCGCCCCGACTCAATAGACGTACGCTCTCGGAAAAAATAGGTATCCCTTGGTCCACCGCTCCCCAGAATTTCTGCGTTATCGCATCTTTACGTTCTACCGTCATGCTCTCATCGATGGCATCTAACCAAGCATCAGCCACCCGCGCATCGGGGAGAGAGGGGAATGAAGTACACAATCGGTTAAGCCATCTGCTCCACTGCTCGCTATTTCCATCTAATCGGTTAGATGACAACGCATGTACAAGAACCAAACTTGCTGCTGCCGCACCTATTGGTGATTTATATTTATCCTGCAATAGCTCTTCGGCAAGTGATGACCAGATAGTGAATGCTGATGGAAAGTCGCCACTGGCAAGAAATTGACTAACGGCATCGAATCGCGAGTCTCTTGTTATAAGCCGAACGCCAATCAATCTATTGATATCAGGTGAAATAACGGTTCTTGCATTAAGGAACTTAAATTCAATGTTTAATTCATCAAGCGTCACATTCGTAGTAAATCTCGGAAGAGGCAATATGACAGTGTAGCGTTGGTCAAGAAAATCAGCCTGAATCGTTATTTTATCAAGTGGGTCATGTGGGATACCCGAACTGGTTGGAATTTGAATTTTTACGATGCATAAGCTGATATCTTCTTTTTGGGAATCCTTTTCACTACGCCACAATCTAGCCGGCTGCAGTACTGCCTTCTCTCCCCAATTCGCACACCAGAAATGAAGCTTCTCATCAAAATTTCCATACTCTGGGAATTCTGTGCGTTCCATTTTTGTTTTAGAGCGAACAAATTTATTTACTGTAATTGAAACTTTATGAATATTAGCTTCGATTGAATGTGGCGCAGACCGGCGCGTGACGCTACCTTCCAAGCCGCGACTGGGGGTTAATTTAGAAAATTTGTAAGGCGCGTCGTCTTGCGTTAGCTGCAGTGGCCCTACATCCACCTCTTCCTTGAAATCGCTACTGTAGCCAATGGCAGTAGTAATTTCGCTGCTGTCCAGTGAAAGTGAAATAATTTCATCCGAATCAGAAATTCGTACTAGGCGATGTATTTTATCTTTGAAAGGAGTTGTTATCGTTACACGCCAAGTTCCAGCTCGAAGCTCCATTACTGAACTACGCACGTTACCAAAACGAGTAATGGTGACAACCCCCTCAACGTACTCTTCCTCTTGGTAATTCCCGACATCAATAATGCGATCAGCCACAACTGCAGCGACGACTTCCCGCGCAGGTTCCAGACGTGAATCGCGAACAAGGAAATTAATTTTCGCCATATTAGATCAAAGAAATCGAGTGATAGGGACTATAAATTGACGTGCTATACGGTTTACAATCTAGCCCAGCTCTATCTAATGCACCAAAATCATAATGCCCGGGCTCAAGCTCCGTTTTCCAAATCTGTCCTATCGGCGCTTGTATAACTTGAGTCCCGGATTGCTTCCAATAAATTGTATGGGAAGCATTGTCGCCTTCAGGATCGCATGATATGTCTACCAACATCCTTGGCTTTCTTCCGTCAGGAAGGTAATGCAGAGGAGTACGAGTTTCGTGCATGCTCATCGTTGGCTGAGGACAGTCTGCCGACGTCAGGCCTATAAGCGTTTGCAGCCTGGCGATTTGTCCAGAAATAGCGACACCGATCACATCGGGGACGCATGCCCACCGTCGTCCTGCCCTATCGGTATACGCATTCGTTCGAAATGCATTCACGAGTGCTTGTGAGAAGACACTGGGCGTGCCCTTTTTTCCAATTGCACTGTGGCCAGGCAATGTCGAATTAATAGTAAAGATTCGAGGACCTCCCGGCTTAGCCAATGGCGCAGTGCTCGTGCTCACTGGCTGCCCAAAGTGTTGCCCCGCAACATGTTCAATATCGGCTGTACGGCAGGAGTCTACAAAGAACCACGCATGCGAAGCGTTGGATTGGGTCTGAACCGATTGCTCTAAGTTTGCGTAGCTGATTGCTCCATCCATTGCTCCAGTTGGCCGTAAATTAAAGTCCTCCAGAATCAATGACTGCTGAACCAAAGATGCGATACCGTGTCCGCTAAAGTAGAATACAAGAGTGCTCCCAGGCTGAGCTTTAGCATCTGCCATCCACCCATCATATGCACTCTTAAAATTCTGGACGGTAGCGGCGTCGAGTTGAGCATTGTTGTCTAAGTACCACGTATTTTTTTGATCATTTGACAACAAAAATCGCATCGTGGCAAGCGGCCTTTCGGGATTGTGGAACTCATCACGAAACCAGATAGCGACATGCTGGGCGCCACGCTCGGCAGAGTCAATCTGCCCCAGCATATTCACGCCAACACGATATCCAGGGAAATGCGGATAGTGTCCTACGCCAACGATCAGGACATGTGTTCCTGGAACATCAATCTTATTGTTCACGACTAAAGTCATAGAGCTCTTGTCCGCTTGCCGGATCTTTCAAAAACACTATTGTGACGTGGATTGCGCCCCGGAAACTAACCAATTGTCATAAGCTGTCAAAAAAAATCAAAATAAGCGGGCTTATCGATCGAAATCGATATTTTTTTGACATCAATAACTAGTAGTGGCACTGCTAACAGCACCTTAACCAGTCATATCCACTTTTATACGACACGGCAAGCCACAGGCCAACCGTCAACCGGACGAATGACCCGGATTTCCTAGCGGCGCGGGTCCCGGGAAATATAACCTTCCCTATACAAGTACCGCCACAGGACTGTATCGCCCACACCAGTTTTAGCGGCAACGTGCTCCACAACGATCCACGGGTAAGGGCCGAACCTTGCTTGCGTGAGCTGATATAGTATGCTGGTTACATCAACTGACCAGCCGTCGGTTCGTGCATGGCTAGCCATGATCTCAAGCTGGCGAATGCGGTCTTCCTGTGCCGTTGTCCAATGCCAACCTGTCCCCGCGACTGGAGAAAACCAACCTGGGTCAACTTCCCAGTCGTCACGGCGTCCCAACGTTGGTCGATGAGTAGTTTCTAGCCGTTTAGCGCTAGGCTTAGCCAACCCCGGTAGCATCTTCGGAAAAAGTAGCCCGAACAAAGCATCGTAGCGAGGATCGCGCAAATACAATGTTTCACGAGCTTGAATGCTGGCACGCACCTGGGCTCGCCACTTCTCAACCCGCTGCTCCTGCTTGGGGTTCAGCGCGGGCCTGTACGCTTGAATGGCGATCAGGTACAAACCGTGCCAAGAGCGAGATGCTTCGCCTGCATCTGTTAACATGGTATTGATAACCTGCCAGACTGTGTCGTATCTGTAACCGATAGCCGATCCAGTTTCAATCGACAGAACTCGATGTAGCACGGTATGGCCATTATCGAAGAGATGGTAGTCGAGCGCCTCCGGGAAACCATGCAGGCGCAATTCATCAGCGGCTTTTAGCACGTCGTTGTACGCAACTTGGCGAGCGGCGTCCCAGTCCCACATCGAATCCTTTTCGACTACATTTTCAAGTTGGGCTAATTCACTTACTGCGTATGCATACCTAGCTCCGCATTCCTCCGCTGAGCTAGCTAACGTGCGACTGCGGCGCACCGCCGCGTCCCCTGGCATGCGGGGGCCATACAAAAGAGTATCGTCTAAAGGAGTGGCTACCGGAAACCGCGCAGCGGCAGGATGATGCAACCAGGTCTTGGCGGTTACTTCATCCAATACTAAGGTGCGCAAACGAGCGCGGTGGAGAACTCCGGCCATACGCGAGAAATCGATCTCGATAGTGGGAAGGTCGACCGCACGAATCCTTTCCAAGCGTTCGGTCGTAATGGTGTTGGTGACCGTCACCTCTACAAGCAATTCGCTGCCGTCCGCTATCTGTGCAATCACGTCAGGAATGATACGACCCAGCTTCTTCTCCAGCCGCGCGCCAGCAAGCCGCACCAACATCTTCTTGTTGGACACGGTCACTAGCTGGTTACCATTACTTTCGGAAGGTGCGCTAGCTGATCGCCATCCCGGCAACAAGATGCTTTGTGCACTAGCCAGGATTGCTTTCACTTCTCGGTGTAGCAACGACTCTCGCCGCAGATCTGCGGATAGCAGCTCAGGATCACCATGATCCTCTTCGTCCCAATCAAGTGCTGCGATTGCTGCCTGCAAGGCATCCTCTTGGGCGGCTGCCTCCAGTTCGGGCTCGGGCCAACGTCCGCACCAGCGGCCAGCCGCAATTGCGGGCACCAACATGGCGCGCAGTTGACCAGCATCCATTGCTGCCAATTGCGGATCGTCAGTTGCAATTTCGATGCGCGGTACAAGACATGCACCCACTTCTGCTTCGGTCGATTCAGCAGTGCCGGTCACGACCACTTGCAGACGTCGACCGTCCTCGAGCACCACCTCTGCCGTAGTCGTGTCTACAAAGCGCAATTGCTGGATGTGCACGCGTCGGGGTTCCAATTCGATCCAGCCTTGGTAGATCGTGCCAGATAGTCCAGCCACGGAAATGGAATGACGCAACCGCGGCAGTTCAATCCAATCGCCCTCTCTTAGGCTAGCCAAAAGGGCTGCGCGCGCCGACAGGGTATGACATCGGGCAGTCTCAGCTCCCGCTTCATGACGAAAATGCGGCCGGATCTGGAAAACCGTTTTTCCGGCGTTTACAGCTTGCAGAGGGTGACCGCAGCTGATGCAGGTACATCCGCACGCAGCACCATTTTCGCGCAACCCTAGCTCTAGAATGTAGCGTAGTGCGTGCGTCCTTGAATCACGAGCCCAAGCCAGCACCTGCTCTTGTTGGCGTCGTGTTACTTCGGCCACGCGGCGCACGGATAGGTTAGTGGTAAAGGAATCGTTCACGTTATTGGCCCCAAAAATCGCCGTAAATTACGGATCGCGAGGAACGGTCTAGGCAGCGTACGCAATATTTCATCATCTTCAGTTCGGCAAAGCAGGGTTAAGTAGATGCGTCTCCGAACAGATCACCACGCTGCGCGCACCGCGCGTCAACGCCACGTATAAATGCTGCGCGCTCATCCGCTCAGGGTGCAGTATTACCGCTACGTCAGCTTCGAGGCCTTTCAGAAGCAACGTGCTGCCGACTGCGCGCCGGGAAGGCGAACGGCCAAAATGTCGATTCCTTTCCCGGACCTGAACGGCAGCCACGTACAAAGTACATGTGCCACTGGCTGCGGTACGTATTGCGCTAAGCGAGCACCGCAGCATCTCGGGACGATATACATGCGTGCCGGGCAACGCTGAATAATGCTCTAAGAGAAGTGCTGCACCAACCATGCAAGGTGCATTCGCATACGTCACAGTAGCAAGTTCTGCGGGTGTGGGAGGAGTACGAGCCCTACCGTTTCGAATCGTTTCTACGCGCGCCAGCAACGCAGCGGCGCCAAGGCCGGTCATCATGCTGGCGGCAAAATTCACCAACACCGCGAGCGCATTTGCGCCATCAGGATCGAACTGCCTAGCAAAACTTATCAAGTCTGCCATTTCCACCGTTTCCACCAGAGTTGCACCAGGCGTCTGGCTAGTCAGCTGGTGACGGCTTTGAACATTTCTGGCATCACCGATGACAAGCACGCTGCCGTCACGGTCAGGGGCTAGCGTTCTCGCCGCACTGATGCGCTGCTGCACTGCAGTGGCGGGCTGCAACTGCACCCAATGCACTTCGGGCGGCGCAGCACGAAGGTCCACAGGATGGTTCGCCTCAAGTTGGGCACGAGCCGCAAGCGTCCAGACACCCAGCCGCTCGGTTCCCGCCAAGCGCCATCGCCAAGGCGTTTGCAAGTTTCCTGATGGGGGAAATTGTGCAATCACGTCACCTGTCCAATGCACCAGTGGATTCCCTGGGAAATTAAAGATAGCCTGCATTGGATCCCCGAGAACGCATGTGGGCAGCACTCGAGCGGCCCATGTAATCATACGGTGCTGTGTCAGATTGCAATCCTGATACTCGTCGACAAGCAGGCGCGCATAGCTCGACCGCAGCGCGTCAGTAATGTGGCCCGACTGCAGCAGCATTGCCGCAGCCTCCCGGATCGCCGGATAGTCGTTTCGCGCATCGGCTACTTCTATGATGCGTGGATCATGGCCGCTGCGCATTGGAAATCGACCGATCAATGTCATGGCGAATCCATCCAACGTCGCTATCCGGTACGCGCTGCTTGGAATACCAGCCCTTTGCAACCTGGCGCGCAATGCCGTAACACCGGCATTTGTGTGTGTCAGCAGCAGAACCGGCTTTGCATCCCGATGCGAGGCCATGGTGTCCGCAATCAGTTGAGTCTTACCGCAGCCGGCCGGCGCGGTGATAGACCCCTGTCTGACAGCGAGAAGATCGAGTTCAGGCGGCACGGGTCCAGTTCCACAATTGAGTAATGAGGGCCTGGAATCCGGGCTCTGCCGTTGCAAATTTTGGCCCCACTATTTCGTGGCCAATTTCCTGATAGGTCGTGACCGATTTGAACCAGCCGTTATTTCGAATGCGAGATGCGAGGCCCAGCCACTCTCTCACGTTTTGCGTGTAGGGCCCATTCTGCGCCTGCGCTTCTATCGCATCCAAGGTGGTTTGGCCGTTTGAGCGGGTCTGGATCTGCGCCGCGACTTGATCTCGGCCAACTACATGTTGCGCCTTGACCAAAAGCTCAGTGATGGCGGGATCGTTAAGACTGCAAAACAGCTCATCCTCGAGCGTTCGTCCAGCCCGCCAGGTAAGCGTCTGCCCGCCCGTATGATTAAAAGCAGCGACAATTTCAGGCGTCGGAGCCTTGTCCGCGTCCACCACGACCAGTACGCGATAGCCAAGTTTTAACAGCGCGCTACCACGTGCATAGCATTTGTCAGGGCTGCCGCCACCGACATTCACATACGCCCCTCCCAATGCGAAGAAAGAAGCAGCGCCCATCGTGGTCCAGAACTGATCCAGCCCCCGTATAAACCCTACTTCGCTGGCGCCTTCGCACACGATAACGGATTTCGCAAGAAACGCTTCCGGATCCGCGCGGAGCGTACTTTGGATATCGTCATCAGTCCCCGCCACCCGAAGATCATGCATGCCAGCCAGGGGGCGAACCACGAATAATTGATGGCCTGAGAGCTCACGAAGGGCAACCGGAGAATGTGTGGTCATGAAGACCTGCAGGGGCTGTGCGGGGTCTTTCGCGCCGAGTGAATCCAGGAGCCGGATTAGGCGGTGAGGTTCCAAGCCATATTCCACTTCATCGACCAATGCGATGGTGGCGGCAGCAGCTGCCGCGCGCTGCAGGCCTGCGATCAGTAATCGCGTCGATCCGGTACCGAGTGAACGCAGGGGAACACCCTGTGCATTATGCAGTGCGATCGCACCATCACCTATCGATACTGCATGGGCATCCAGCAGCGCTTGTGCTGCTCGCCCGACCGGAACGCCCAGTTGTGTTGCGGTTTCCGTGACAACCTGCAGCGTTTGAGCGAGCTGGGGTGCAGCCTGAGCGCCGAAGCTAGCACGTGCATCTCGTGCAGCCCGCGCCAATTCAGCACCAAGATCAGCACGTTCCTCGGTCAGGCGATTAAGAATGGAGCCGCGCGTCCAAGAGAGGTGTGAGTTGGCAAAATTTCCGATGCGCGCCGGCGCAAGAGCTGCACGGTCTTTCCAGAGTAATCCTCGTTCAAGTCCCTGTAGCTCAGCCCGTTGGGAATATACGGTCCACACCGGCTCCAGATCACTTTCGATTCGCAAGCGCAACGTCAGAACGGTTTCGATACCGTTACGCGGTTCGTCTTCTACCAAGCCCGTCGCACTATCAAAACCGCGTAGGTAGTCGCCATAGGCGTCGAGATTTTTCAACTCGTCATGCAACGCTCCAAGCGTGATCGAGATGGTAATAGCTTGCGTGACGTCCAGTTCGTAGAAGTCCGTATCGCCAAAAGGCGCGCTGCGCCGTGCTCCGAGACAAAGGTCAATTGCATCGAGAATGCTCGACTTACCGCTGTCACCCGGCCCAATCAAACAGTTGATACCTGGCGAGGGTGTCCAATTCAGCTCTTTGATGGAGCGGAAGTTTTTGATTTCAAGCCGACGTATGCGCGCCACGTTAATCTCAGTCTACATTGACATCAGAACTAAAGTATCTCACAGGCAAATGGTATTTTCGCAAGAATTTCCTGACACTCACTAAATCTTCGCTACCTGCGTAGGCGGCCCGTAAGCTGCGCACCATTCCGCCTCTCAACCCGGGTATCTCCCAGAGCTGGACGTGCGCACAATACACGACCTGCAACTGGTTGAAGGTGCGTATAGCGAGCTACGGCGTCAATTGGGCGCTGATGTATAGGTCGGACGCAGATAACACCTCCGCGCTGCAGGTCAGGCGACGCGCGCAATGCGGCCACCTTCCTTTCAAATATGAATCAAAAACCTCCCTTATGAAAAGTACATCGTCCTTGTATAAAGAGGAAAACTCCTGATGAAGAATGCCAAAGATTGCGGTGGGTCCTCCTGTGGCCATCTCGGCCGAACATCCTCTAATCTTCTCAAGGACATCGAACAGTCCCTTGGGCCATCTAGAAAATATTCTGCCGGCCGAGAGAGCAATCGGCTGCGCCACATCCATCGACCTAGCAAGTCGCACTTTTCTCGGCATCCTGCCAAGCTGCCTCATCACACCCGCGCCCAAACGAAATGCAATCTCGTGAAATCGATCAAGATCAATATGCTTCAAAGGCAAATCGAGCATTCGAGATTGCCTCATTAGCCGCTGCTCCAGCTCCCGAACAAACCAGAGCTCTTCGTACGCGACATGCTTTTCAATGCCTGCTCTTATCGTCAACGGATGCGCACACGACAAGCAATAGCTAGCATTGTGCCGATCCCAACTAAGGTGCTTGCCACAGTTCTGGCAGCAATCTAGTAGCCGCAGTTTATGCCGGCCGCATGCCGTCATCAGCGAAATGTCCCATCGTGCACGCCAGTGCAACGATTCGGCCAAGCAGGCAGGACAGTATCGTGGCAGGCGAAGATTCCAGAGCCGAGTAGTCTGCAGTGGGCGGCCAGCAAGTTCTTTATGGACAGGCAGCCAACTTGGATGCGCACCATTCCCGTGCACCATGGCAAGGTACTGCGCGCACGTCGCAGACTTTGCTTCCTTTTGGAGGACACGTCCCTCTAAGCCATTTGCATCCGCAAGCCTATGTAGATACCCAAGCAAGCTTTCATCTGTACGCGGCCGGACATCAATGAGCAGATCAAACACTTACCACCTCCCGCAGTCATGCGCATGCTTTCTGGCCCCGTTCCATTCATGTGGCTTGGTGAAGAAGTTCGCTAGCTCGGCCGAAACGAATTCAAGCTCGTTCAGGTTCAGTGAGAGAACTCCCAACGCCATGACATGGTCGAGGCTTTTGATCACGTCGCCGAGCGATTCGGATCGCGGAAAAAATGACCGCGCGTGACGCAACTGGGCATAGAACCCCATGGGCCAGTTGGACAAAGCCTTTGCTGCACGCTCCAGTCTGGGGACGGCAACGCGGAGGCTAATGGAGCCCTTGAGCTTACGCAGCCGCACAGCCTTGGCATTCGGCTCTAACGCGCCCAAGAACGCGACCAGGTCGATGAGCGAGCTAAGAGACACTGTTTTCAATTCAGCTTCCGGAAATCCCAGGTGATCGTTATCGGTATCGGCAGCGCTCGACCGGAAGCGCGCACCGACTAAATGGCTGATCCTGCGAGCTCCGGCGGAAATGCAGGAACCTCTTACATCAGTAAGACTCGCGCCGCAGCCACAACCTGCAAAGTCCGGCCTCGATGCGGAAATAGGAGAATTGCAGGCGTGGCATTGATCTATCAATGCCACGCAGTGCACTTCACAAGCCGCATATGGCGCAATGGTCCAGTAGGAGCGACCGAAGCCACTCTCTGCGACGCAAATAGGGCACAGCCGGCTTGTTGATAATGCCAGTTGATCACGCCTCAAAAAATGGCCGCCAAATTCAACAACACTGCCTCCGGTGCTGGACACCGTCGGCACGCAAGTAATCAACGCATCTTCGCTCATGCGCAACGACTTGCTGATCTGCGTGATGCGTTTGGGATTGAGGCTGCGCTTAGCAGGAAGGTCAAGCGCAGCGCGGATGGCGGTGGTCCCTGAGAGACCGTTGGACTGCGCGGCCCGGAAGAGGATGCTCTCCATGTTCTCATAAGGACGCTCCTGCGTTTCAAGCAGAAGAGGAACTGGGACATATCTCTGCTGCTGCAAGCACTTGGAGATAAAATCCCGCCTGGCCTTCGTCTTCGCCAAGCG
>Ga0307408_100000237_pt1 | contig 57856 bp, 48 predicted proteins | sample 322Cmetagenome_FD_202116 | JGI IMG/M metagenome (GOLD analysis project Ga0307408, IMG submission 202116) | Maize rhizosphere microbial communities from greenhouse at UC Davis, California, United States - 322HYB-C-3 | ecosystem: Host-associated > Plants > Roots > Rhizosphere > Soil | place... | reverse complement strand
CGTCTTGGGCTTGTTCTGGAACAGGAAAGAAAGCAGGGCCATTATTTAGCTCCAAAGATTCGCTTCAGGAAACCTGGCTTTTCATAGTCGGTAAACTTCAGCTCAACTTCTTCGCCCAGGAAGCGCGCCACCACGTCGGTGTAGGCTTCGGCCACATCGGTTCCCTTGAAGTGGATTGCCGGGTTACCCTGGTTGGAAGCATGCAGTACTTGCTCCGACTCAGGGATGATGCCGATCAAAGGAATGCGCAGGATCTCTTGCACGTCTTCAAACGACAGCATCTCGCCCGCTTCTACGCGCTTCGGCGAGTAACGGGTGATCAGCAGGTGCTCCTTGACCGGTTCGCCGCCGGACAGCGCGCGGCGCGATTTGGCCTGGATGATGCCCAGGATGCGGTCGGAGTCACGCACCGACGACACTTCCGGATTAGTCACGATCAGGGCTTCGTCGGCGAAGGTCAGGGCCATCAGGGCGCCGTGTTCGATACCGGCCGGCGAGTCGCAGACGATGAACTCGAAGTCCATCTTGATCAGCTCGGCCAGCACGGCTTCCACGCCGTCTTCCGTCAGGGCATCCTTGTCGCGCGTCTGGGACGCCGGCAGGATGTACAGGTTCTCGCAGTGCTTGTCCTTGATCAGGGCCTGGTTCAGGGTTGCTTCTTTGTGCACCACGTTGATCAGGTCGTACACAACGCGTCGTTCGCAACCCATGATCAGGTCCAGGTTGCGCAGGCCGACGTCAAAATCGATGACGACGGTTTTGTGGCCGCGCATGGCGAGGCCGGTGGAGAAGCTGGCGCTGGAAGTCGTTTTGCCGACACCGCCCTTGCCGGACGTAACTACAATAATTCGTGCCACAAAGTATCCTTTACTGAACTGTTATTTTGCGGAATTGACAGATTGTATATCCAGACTCTCGCCGTTCAGCCGGATTTGTACCGGCTTGCGTGCGTTTTCAGTCGGGAAACCATCTTCAAAAGTACGATAAACACCTGCGATCGAGACCAGTTCCGGGCTCATCGACAGAGCGAAAATGCGTGCCGTAGCGTCGCCGGAGGCACCCGCCAGGGCACGGCCATTCAAAGTGTTGTAAACGTGAATACTGCCATCCGCGATGATCTCGGCGCCGTTGTTGACGACGGCCATCACGATCAGGTCGCCGCCGCGCGCGTAAATGCGCTGGCCGGCCCGGACCGGAGTGTCGATGATCATGGTACCGCTGAGAGCTGGTGCCGCCGGCGCCGCCGCTTTGGCAAGAGCCGGGGCCGGCGCAGGGGCCGGAGCTGGCGCTGGTTTCTGGGCAGGGACCGGCGGTTCTTCCCGCTTGCCGCTGTCCAGTTGCAGGCCGTGTTGCTGGATTTCTTCCACCATATCCGGCTTGGCGTTGCGCACGGCTACCGGATTCAGGCGGTATTTTTTCAGGAGAGCGATGGTTGCTGCCCAGTCAATGCGTTCGCAGCCCGGCGCCAGGTCACCGACGTCGATGACGGCCAGGTCCCCTTCGAAGAAATCGGAAACGCCGCCGGTCATCTCATGCATGGCGGCGTCGAGGGCGACGAGATCGCTCGTGTACATGATGGCGGACACGGCGACAACGGTGGAAATCTTGATTTCGATAGGCTTCTGGAACGTGCTCTTAGGCATAACAATCGCAAAGTAACGGGCTGGGCCCAGGCTGGGTGCATTGTACTTTGCTTAAGCTTGCTTGGGGAGGGGAGCCCAGTGTTTATGCGGGCTGGCGCGCCGCCGGCGCTGGAATTTGGGGAGAAATGGGATAGCGTGGTAGGATTTTTAAAAAGATAACTTTCACCCCGGCAATGCGCGTAGCATACGAAAACACCTATTCAGACATGTTGAAATTCAGTCTGATCCATCAGTTCTATTCTCCGGTCCTGCAGGGCTTTTACCTCCTGCTTTGTGGAATGGCGTTCTTGCCCGGATCGGATGAGTCCTTAATCCAGGTTCCTCCGTGGCTTCTTGCCCTTGCCTGGTATGTCGCGATATGGGTGCTCCAGTCCGCATTCAATGCCATCTATCTGATCTCGCGCCAGAACCACGCAATACTGACTAGGCACGTGCTTGAAGTTCGCAGCGATGCGCTTGTCGAGGAAACGAAATTTAATAAATCATTCTTTTACTGGCCCGGCATAGTCCGAGCCATTTCACGCCCAGGATTCGCAGCGGTTTATGTCGCCCAGCACCACGCCTGTGTGATTCCTAACCGCTTCTTTTCCAGCCAGGCTGAGCGCAGATCATTCCTCGCTTTGGTACAGGGAAAGATACAAACAGCTATTGATGCGGGAGACACGCAGCCGTGAAGGTCAACTATTCTTTTTCGTTCACTCAGCCAGCGCCGCCCAAGCCAAAGCTGGCGGAGTACTCCTATAACGAGTTCTTGCTGGACCTGCCGTCACATTGGAAGCAGCTTCCAACGCCGGAAGACAACAGTTTTAATTTCTATTCTGAGATGGACGGAGCCAGTATCACGATCAGCGCGGATTTTTATGCGATTCCGGATGACAAGGCAGTTCGATTTGCAGAGAACTGCCTGGAGAGCCGCCACCATGCGCTCGAAACGCAATTCCCAGACCAAGTTGAAGTTATCCGGCGTACTGCCCATCCCCATTCAGGGGGCAGTGCCATCGAGCTGATGTATGGAGCTGAAATCCCAGGCAGCATGTACTTCTACCTTGGGTACGTGACGAGTCGAAAGATCCTGAACTTTACTCTGGTCTGCAAACCTGAACGGGCAGGCGCTGCGGTACTGTTCAATTCCATTATTTCCAACTTCCGTCCCAGATTGCCCTGACCATTTCCTCATCTGTGAAGAAACAAGCCAGCCATGGATAACCGCGCGCGCTTTGCAGCATTGGCCGAAAACTTTGCCGGCGAACCAGGTGTCGACTTTGGACAAGGCGCCAAGAAAGGTTTCGGTTCGTCGGCACTGAAAGTCAACGGAAAGTTATTTGCCATGGTGTCGGGGGCCGACGAATTTGTCGTCAAGCTGCCGCGCACGCGCGTCGAAGAGCTCGAGGCTTCCGGTATCGGCCACAAGTTCGATCCAGGCCATGGGCGTTTGATGAAGGAGTGGCTGGCGGTCCGCGCGAACGCGGCCAGCCGCTGGCCCGATCTGGCGCGCGAGGCCCTGCAATTCGTGGGCGGTGCCAAATAATGATTGAGATCGAACTGCTTCAGCTCACACGCGAAGGATTGCTTGGCTTGGCGAGATCGGAGCCTGCCGACTATTTGGCTGGCGCACCGGAAGGAGCGCTCCCTCCGCCGCACGTTGCCGACCGCGCGTTGAAGCAACTGGAGGCCGGCGTGCCTGCCTTCTGGTGCGCGCCGTTCCTGATCGTGGCCCGGCCCGAGGGCACCATCCTTGGGGGATGTACCTTCAAAGGCATGCCGTCCAATGGCGATGTTGAAATTGCATATGGGATTGCCAAGTCGATGCGGGGGCGCGGCATTGCAAGTGCTGCCGTGGCCCAGCTCGTGAAGTTGGCGGCAGCGGATGGCTCGGTGCGGCAGGTAGTCGCCGAAATCCTCCCGTCGAACACCGGTTCGTCGAAAGTCGTCGCGCGCCTCGGCTTCAAGGCCCGTGGGACTTTCGTCGACACGGACGGGGAAACAGTTGTGCGCTGGATCTATTCTGTTTCCTAGTACAGTCCAAATAGCCGTCCGAACACGCCGGCCATCATTATTGTCAACCCAATCAGCCAGCGAGTAGTAATTGCGTGTTCCTTGCGCAGCGCCTCGAAACCCCTGTCCATGTGTTCACGCAAGGATTCGATCGCGCCATACAGCCTGTCGATATCTTTTTGCATGCTAGCCACCTCTGTCTCTACCTTTGAAGGAGGAGACTTTGAGGTTGGACAGTGATGCTTTAGGAAAGTTCCATCTCCGCGCGAAGTTTTTGGGCGGCTGTGACCATGTTCTGCAGGGCCGCGGCGGTTTCCGGCCACGCGCGCGTTTTCAGGCCGCAGTCGGGATTGACCCAGAGCTGCGCGGGCGGCACCACCTTCGCTGCCTTGCGCAGCAGCGCGGCCATCTCATCGCTGCCGGGCACGCGCGGCGAGTGGATATCGTACACGCCGGGACCAATTTCGTTCGGATAGCGGAAGCTGGCGAAGCCGCCCAGCAGCTCCATGGCGGAACGGCTTGATTCGATCGTGATCACGTCGGCATCCAGCGCGGCAATCGCAGGCAGGATGTCGTTGAACTCGGCATAGCACATGTGCGTGTGGATCTGCGTGGCGTCGCTGGCCACGGCAGCGCTGATGCGGAAGGCTTTGGTTGCCCACGCGAGGTAGGCATCCCAGCGGCTGCGGCGTAGTGGCAAGCCTTCGCGCAGCGCCGGCTCGTCGATCTGGATGATGGCGATGCCGGCGTTCTCCAGGTCCTGCACCTCATCGCGGATGGCCGCGGCGATTTGCTGTGCCGTATCGGAGCGCGGCTGGTCATCGCGCACAAAGGACCATTGCAGGATCGTGACCGGGCCAGTCAGCATGCCTTTCACTGGCTTGGCAGTCAGGCTTTGCGCATATTCGGCCCATTGCACGGTCATTGCTTGTGGGCGCTGAACGTCGCCGTAAACGATCGGCGGCTTCACGCAGCGCGAGCCGTAGGATTGCACCCAGCCGTTGGCCGTGAAGGCGAAACCCTCCAATTGCTCGCCGAAGTATTCCACCATGTCGTTGCGCTCAGCCTCACCGTGGACCAGCACGTCCAGGCTGAGTTCTTCTTGTTTGTGGATGGCATACGCAATTTCTTCGCGCATCGCTTGCTGGTAGCCGGACGCCGCGAGCTCGCCGCGCTTGAAGGCCGCGCGGGCGGCGCGAATCTGCGGGGTTTGCGGGAACGAACCGATGGTCGTGGTCGGGAACGCAGGCAATGCCAGGCGCTCGCGCTGCAACTGCTGGCGTTGTGCGAACGGCGCGTTGCGGCGCGAGCTCGCCGCGTCAGCGGTGAATCCCGCGATCCGTGCAGCGACTGCCGCCTTGTGCACCCTGTTACTCGAGCGGCGGCTGGCAAGCGCCGCGCGGGCCTCGGCAAAGCCCCGTGCGACCTGGCCGGAAACACGTTCATCTGCAGACAGCGCGGCTTTGAGCAATGCGAGCTCGGCGAGCTTCTCCTCGGCAAAGGCCAGCCATGGCCGCACATCTGCATCGAGCGATGGCTCGGCCGCCAGGCTGTAAGGCACATGCAGCAAGGAGCAGGAGGTGGAAAGCCAGACCGGGCCGCTGCGCTTGCCGATCACCGGCAACAGCGTCGCGAGGGCAGCATCCATATCGGTGCGCCAGATGTTGCGGCCATCGATGATGCCGATCGACAGCACCTTATGCGCCGGCAGCCAGTCGGCCACGCTGGTCAGCTCGCTGGCGGCGCGCACGGCATCCACATGCAGGCCGGCGACGGGCAAGCGGCAGGCCAGGCTGACGTTTTCTTCCAGCGGCGAGAAATAAGTGGCGACCATCAGTTGCGCCCCGGCCTGGTTGAGCAGCCAGTACGCCGGCTCGAAGGCATTGCGCCAGGCGTTAGGCAAGTCCAGGCCAAGGATAGGCTCATCCAGCTGCACCCACTCGGCGCCGGCGGCGCGCAGCTGCATCAGGAGCCGGCTGTATTGCGGCAGCAGGCGGTCGAGCAGGTCGAGGCGGTTGAAGCCCGGTGCCGAATCACGTTCCTTGCCAAGCCAAAGGAAGGTGAGCGGGCCAAGCAGCACCGCTTTGACCGGGTGGCCGGCGGCACGCGCTTCGGCGACTTCATCCAGCAAGCGCTGGCTGTGCAGCTCAAACCCGGTGGACTGGCTGAATTCCGGCACCAGGTAGTGGTAGTTGGTGTCAAACCACTTGGTCATCTCCAGCGCCGCACCATTGTGGCCACAGCCGCACGCTTCGTGTGCACTGTCGCCGCGTGCCATGGCGAAGTAGCGCGCCAGCGACGACTCGCTGCCTTTGAAGCCAAAGCGTTCCGGCTCACAGCCGAACAACTGGATGTGGTTTGCCACATGGTCGTAAAGGGCGAAATCGCCGACCGTCACGACATCCAGTCCATGCTGGCGCTGGGTCGCCCAATGCCGGGCACGGAGATTGCTGGCTGCATCTTGCAGCGCTGCTTCGGACACTTCGCCGCGCCAGAATCGCTCTAACGCGAACTTCAGTTCGCGCGCGGCGCCGATGCGTGGAAAGCCAGGGATATGGGTTTGTACGAGTTTCATTTTTGTCATGCTTAAGAAATATTGGTGAAGTACAGTTTGCGGCATGACGGCATATAATAAAAACGAAACTTTTTATGCATCCACTTGAAAAATTTTCATACATGCTTGAGATTCGTCACCTGCGCACGCTGTCTGCGCTTCGCTCCTCCGGTAGCCTGGTCAAGGCGGCCCAACTGCTGAACCTGACGCAGTCGGCGTTGTCCCATCAAATCAAGTTGCTTGAAGATCGCTACGGTACGCCGCTGTTTGAGCGTAAATCGATACCCATTGGATTCACGGCAACCGGCGAACGCTTGCTGAAGCTGGCCGATACCCTGCTGCCGGAAGTAGAGCGGGCCGAGCGCGACGTACTGCGCCTGTCGCAAGGTGATACCGGCCAACTGCGCGTGGCGCTTGAATGCCATACATGCTTCGATTGGCTGATGCCGGTGATGGACGCCTTCCGCACCCGCTGGCCGGATGTGGAAATCGATCTGGTGTCCGGCTTCCACAGCGAGCCGGCCGACCTGCTGCGCAACGGCGCGGCCGATCTGGTGATCGGCTCCGACTACAGCGCCGACTACTCCACGTTCCCGCTGTTCCGCTTCGAAATCCTGACGGTGATGGCGCAAAAGCACCGCCTCGCCACGCAGCGCCGCCTGTCCGCACAGGACTTTGAAGGCGAGACTCTGATCACCTATCCGGTGCCCGAAACACGCATTGACCTGATCCGCGAAGTACTGCGCCCGGCGGGCATCGAGTTCCAGCGCCGCACCGCTGAACTCACGGTCGCGATCCTGCAACTGGTTGCAAGCCGGCGCGGTGTGGCGGCATTGCCGAACTGGGCAATCAAGAATTATGTCGACTACGACTACGTCATCGCCCGCCCGATCGGCGAGACCGGCTTGTGGAGCGACCTGTTTGTTTCGGTGCCGCCGGCCTTGCAGCACAAGGCCTATGTGGCCGACTTCGTCAACGTGATACGCGAGCAATGCGCCGCCACCTTGGACGGTATCAAGTTATTGTCGTGACATCGTCTATGGTTTTATGCAAAATGAAAGCAGCCTTGATGTTTATCAAACGTTTGTCAGGAATCGCGCACTAACATGAGAAGTCTTGCGGTATCTCAGCCACCGATCAACTGAAGGAGCATGGGCATGTACGCGTTCAACGATGAATTTTCCCGCGCCGCGCAAGCGGCTTTCGACGCGCAACTCGCCAGCTTCGCCAGCATTTGTGACTGGCATCGCGATACCGCGCTGGCTTCACTTGCTGCCATGACCGCAGCCTCGAACGAATTCCTGGCCATCCAGCGTCCACAAGACCTGCTGCAAATGGCAACCGACCAGGGCAAGCAGGCTATTGACCGTGCGCAAGCATATGGACGTGAGGCAACAGAAGTGGCTTTGAATAAGCCACTGTTCCGGTAGGTCATAGCTGGCCGCACGCATGGCACTTAGCTAGAATGCATTGAATGATTTTCATACCACTCCCGGAGAAGCAGAATGGATGATGTAGTAATTGTTGCAGCAGGCCGTACCGCCGTCGGCAAGTTCGGCGGTTCCCTGGCCAAGACCCCGGCAGCAGAGCTGGGCGCCCATGTCATCAAGGGCCTGCTGGCCCAGACCGGCATCGACCCTAACCTGGTCAGCGAAGTGATCATGGGCCAGGTACTGACCGCAGGCGTCGGCCAGAACCCGGCACGCCAGGCCGTGATCAAGTCCGGCCTGCCAAGCGCCATTCCGGGCTACACCATCAACAAGGTCTGCGGCAGCGGCCTCAAAGCCACCCACCTGGCAGCGCAAGCGATCAAGTGCGGCGACGCCAACATCATTATCGCCGGCGGCCAGGAAAACATGAGCGCTTCGCCGCACGTGCTGAACGGCTCGCGCGACGGCTTCCGCATGGGCGATGCCAAGATGGTCGACACCATGATCGTGGACGGCCTGTGGGACGTGTACAACCAGTACCACATGGGCATCACCGCCGAGAACGTCGCCAAGAAATACGATATCTCGCGCAGCCAGCAGGATGAATTCGCGCTGCAGTCGCAGCTGAAAGCGGAAGCCGCGCAAAAAGCCGGCAAGTTCAAGGACGAAATCCTGCCGCTGGAAATCGTGCAGAAGAAGGGCAGCATCTTCTTCGACCAGGACGAATACGTGAAGCCAGGCTCGACCCTGGAAGCGCTGTCCGGCCTGCGCCCAGCCTTCGACAAGGCAGGCTCCGTCACTGCCGGCAATGCTTCCGGCATCAACGACGGCGCGGCCGCTGTGATCATGATGTCCGCCAAGCAGGCCAAGGAACTGGGCCTGACTCCGCTGGCCCGCATCAAGGCTTACGCCTCGTCCGGCCTGGATCCAGCCTACATGGGCATGGGCCCGGTACCGGCATCGCAACTGTGCCTGAAAAAGGCCGGCTGGTCGCCACAGGACCTGGACCTGATGGAAATCAATGAAGCGTTCGCCGCGCAAGCCTGCGCCGTGAACAAGGAAATGGGCTGGGACACCAGCAAGATCAACGTCAACGGCGGCGCGATTGCGATCGGCCACCCGATCGGCGCTTCCGGCGCTCGCATCCTGGTGACCCTGCTGCATGAAATGGTTCGCCGTGACGCTAAGAAGGGCCTGGCCTCGCTGTGCATCGGCGGCGGCATGGGCGTAGCACTGGCAGTTGAGAGGGAATAAGGTTTCGTTTAGATAAATAGGGGAACATTAAATGGCACGAGTTGCATTAGTAACGGGCGGCATGGGTGGTCTGGGCGAAGCGATCTGCATCAAGATGGTCGCACTGGGCTACAAAGTGGTAACCACGTATTCCCCGAGCAATAAGACGCATGAGTCGTGGCTGGCCACGATGAAGGACCAGGGCTATAACTTCACGGCCTATCCTTGCGATGTGTCGGACTACGATTCGGCGCAAACCTGCATCGCAGCGGTCGAGCGCGACATCGGCCAGGTTGACGTGCTGGTGAACAACGCCGGTATCACCCGCGACATGACCTTCAAGAAGATGGACAAGGTCAATTGGGACGCCGTGATGAAGACCAACCTGGATTCCGTGTTCAATATGACCAAGCCGGTAGCGGATGGCATGGTGGACCGTGGCTGGGGCCGCATCATCAACATCTCCTCGGTGAACGGCCAGAAGGGTGCTTTCGGCCAGACCAACTACTCGGCCGCCAAGGCCGGCGTGCACGGCTTCACCAAGGCGCTGGCGCTGGAAGTGGCGCGCAAGGGCGTGACCGTGAACACCATTTCGCCAGGCTACATCGGCACCAAGATGGTGATGGAGATCCCGAAAGACGTGCTGGATTCGAAGATCATCCCGCAAATCCCGATGGCCCGCCTGGGCAAGCCGGAAGAAGTGGCAGGCCTGGTGGCTTACCTGGCTTCCGACGAAGCAGCGTTCCTGACCGGTGCCAACATCGCCATTAACGGCGGCCAGCACATGTCCTGATCGCAGTAAAGAGCAACGCAACACCCAAACGCCGTCCGGCCCTCGTGCTGGTCGGCGTTTGTTCTTCTGGAGGCGCCATGAAGAAGATCCTGGCCTCGCTGCTGCTGGCAGGCTGCAACCGCGACATTCCGCAGGACAAGCTGCTCGACATCCTGAATCAGCGCGCGCCGCTGGTGGCGCATATCGGCCATGTCACCAAGGTCGATGTGCTGAGCACGGCCAAAGCCGCTGCCGACGGCCGCAGTTGCGAAGTTCGCCTGATGCACGTTTTCGGCAAAAAAGGCTCGACCTATGTCAGCTTCCTGCGCCGGGAAGATGCGGGTGGCACCGAATCTGCCCTGACCTGGGCCGACGACCGCCAGGCCGCCAGCGGCAAGATGGGTGAAATGCTTTCGGCGCATTGCAACAACAAGTGATTGACGCCTGCCGCATTGCTCACATATCGTTCTTTCTCAACAATAATTCATTGGGGAGATCACAATGCATATGATGGGCATGAACATTTTCGCCGTGCTGCTGGCAGCAGTGTCGAGCTTCATGCTGGGCGGCCTGTGGTACTCGCCCGCCCTGTTCGGCAAGATGTGGAATGACGAGAACGGTGGCGTCAAGCCGGATGGCCATCCGGCCCGGGTCTTTGGCGTGGCCTTCATCTTCTCCCTGCTGGCGGCCTTCGCCTTCGCACGCTGGGTCGGCCCGGCGCCGACCATGGACTACGCGATCAAGCACGCCTTGCTGGCCGGCTTCGGCATGGTGGCAGCCTGCTTCGGCATCAACTACCAGTTCGCCCAGCGCAGCCTCAAGCTGCTGCTGATCGATGGCGGCTACCACACTGCGCAATTCCTGGTCTTCGGGCTGATCCTTGGCCTATGGGGCTGAATCTGCGAGCCTGTTTTTGGCCGACCTGAATTCTCGGCCAAGAACCAAAACCAGAAAACCTCACTTCACTCTCCACACTGTTTCATATGCAAGTTCGGCCATGAAGTTGAGGCGTTTTTCAATCTCTGGCGCTCCCCAAGTTGATGCAGATTGTATTTCTTGATCCGGGGTATATCCATGCTGAACCAACAGCCGTTTCTTTTCTGAAAAAGGCTTTGCCCCAAGCACATCGCCGTTAAATTTCGCTGGAACCAGAATTAAGTTACCAATTGAATGAATCATTTGCGCGCCCGAGGCTTGAGGCGACAAATGCTCTAGCGATCCAGTTGAACGATCGACATCTACAGCAGAGTTGCGAATCTTGTCGATTTTCCACAGAGTGTATCGAAGAATATCGCGCTGACGAGCGTTTAAATAATTCAATTGTTTAAATTTGCTTACGAAGACGTCTTTCGCTGGCACTCGATCTTTAATCTTATTCTTAAAATTTTTGATACTAATACCAAGCGCATTGGAGTCTTTTGCATTCGCTAGTTCGCGAGCATGTGCAGCGTACATTTGGCTTACGCCGCCAGACGAGGGAAGTGCACTGATGGTAGTGTATATATAGTGATATTTCTCAACCAGACCAAATAGCTCGCGCACCTGATTATCCCTCAGCCGCTTTGCTTGGTAAAGCCGAAGGACAGTTAGCAAAAACGGATTCGCGATCTGAATATTCAAGACATTAGAAATGCAGTTAAGAGATTCCGCCACATCTCTTGTACCTTTGCTCCAAATGTCTAATGACTCCGGATCAGTGATGCCCCGATATAGAATCGTATCTGACCGGAGTTCAGTCATAACTTCTTTTACATTTTGTGCATTCACAGTATCGCGAATCGAACGAAATAGCTGCTTCTCGGTTGTGAAAGTGTATTTGGACAACCAATAGTGATGCAAGAAGGTTTTTAACTGGATGGGTCTAGCGCCACTCTCTAGCTCATTTTGCATTTCAAGCCAATGATCTTTTGGACGGTCGAGTGCTTTGCCTTTTGATGGTAAGAGACGAAGAAAATGATTCTTTGCTAAATCGGCGGCAGTAAGTTCTTTGCCGCGAGTATTCATCGTTTCAAAAATTGTATAAGCATCGTCTTGGTTATCGAGTGTAATGGAAATTACCTTTAAGGAGAGAATCTTGTCACGTACTTGATCAAGCCATTTCTTTATTGATTTGCGTGACTGAGCCAAATCAGGCGTCGAGACTTTATCGACGCCATTATCAATGTGGCTACCAATCTGATGGTATGCGTTTGCTAATGCACGTTCTTCATCGCCGACAGAAATATCATCTTCTTCCTTATGGAAACTTTGGATCTTTGCTTGAAGATACGGGTACGAAGTTTCAGTGCGGATTACAAATTGCGAATTGTTATTTAGATCTCGCGTTTCGATAAGGCGATGGACACCCTCGGCCGGTGCTGAATAGCCTAGCTCAAGATATTTGTCACGAATTGCGCAGAGCGCAATAGTAATCGTTGTGAGGCGTTGCTGCCCATCAACCACGCCATAAGATGAGCTGGAAATATTGTAGGTGACGAAGGACCCAATGAAATAGTCCTTTTTTACTTCCGAGGTGCTATCGAACCAAAATTCGTCTACGTTGTCCCTATCCCAAGAAAATGGTCGCTGAAATCTTGGGATCATATAGGTACCAGACTCGAGTATCTGTCTAACATCTCGGTCGACACATTGTATTTTCACAGTATCTATTTCCTTTGTTCTATGCCGTCAGATCATTAAGATAGGAACTTGGAGACGACGTCCCAAGCTTCTTGGCCAATTTTCGTCATTTTTTCGACTTTGATTGCGACGTCAGCCACGCTGTTTACTTTGCGCCAAACTGCATCTAATGCGCCTATTGAATCAGAACCCTTATATTTGCCAATTTCGTCTTTAACTTCAATCAGCTCACCCATTGCAGCTCTGCCTGCGTCGCGAAATGCTTTTGCCCCAGAAATTTCATATTCGGCGATTGCACGTTCAATCAGGGAAATATGGTGTTGGATCAGTTGGGATATACGCTCAGATAATTCGGGATTATTGCTAACAGCGCGCAATTCGTTAAGTTTGGTTCGAATTTCATTTAGTTCTTCGTTTGAAATTGCGACTTCTTCGTCGGGCAAGATCTCCGAACAAAAACTCAGCGCAGTCAATACTTCTGGGGTAACATATTGTTTAACTTGAGACCAAGCGTGGCTAAGAATTAACGGCGAAATCGCGTGTTCGATCCGGTTGAAGTGTCTCTCGTATAGATCTTTGGAAAAATTCTCCTTCAAAAGGCCATCAGTCGCGTACCCAATTTCACGATGTATCGATCCCATAAACTCAGTGACTAACACAGCCCTTTTGACGGGATGCTGTTCAACAATGCCTAATATCGTCGCCCATGTGTCGGCCGTGTTCGCTTTGTCTGGGTTTGAGTCTACTTGTTGGAGTATCCGTAACAATCGTGACGCAGAATTGAGATGTTTTCCCATAAATCGGATCAAATAAGTGATGTCAGTTGATTTGGCCTTCTAATGCTGCCATGAAATATTGCTACGGGCAACTGACAGTAGGCATCAAATCTACGAATTCTGTGCCTTGGGCACAGTTATCTTCAGGTCTACCTACTTCAGGGAACACGGATTCAAATTGCTGATTTGCTTTTTTGCCCGAATGGCATCGAGGTCGTTTTTCAGTAAACTGGCTTACACCCATCGATAGTACCCAGCGTTTCCCGGGGGGCAGTCATGGACAGACTTGACCAAAAACCTCCGTTAATGAAGCGGTGTGGCGCTTGCTTTCGCTTCGGGCGGAAAAGGCACACGCTTGTTGCATGGCATCCCTAGGAAATTCCCGCTGTCGGAACATACGGGCATAACTCGCTGGCGGCCTGCTTTGACAATTGTCGATTTGGCGGCATGTGGTTCGTCGTCTTTGAGAGCGGGCGATCAGAAGCGCCTTAGCTGAATCCACAATCCTCAGGAGATAGCGATGACACACACCATTACCGCATTCGAACGGTCGCCGGATGGCGGCATGGGTCTGGCGCGCGATACGCGGGTTCGCTGGGCGTTTGAAGAAGTGGGGCAGCTGTATGAGGTAAGGCCGGTTTCGTTCGCTGCGATGAAGGAGCCGGCGCACTTGGCGCTGCATCCTTTCGGGCAGATTCCGACCTATGAGGAAGGCGATCTGGTGCTGTTCGAGTCCGGCGCGATCATTTTCCATATCGCTTCACGTTACCCTGGCTTGCTGCCGGAAGATCCTGATGCGCGGGCCCGTGCGATTACCTGGATATTCGCGGCGCTCAACACGGTTGAGCCGCCGATCCTGGAAATTGTCATCAATAAGTTCCAGGAGGGAGATAGGCCCTGGAGCAAGGAACGCTTGCCCCTGATCGCGGATCGCATCCGCCAGCGGTTGGGCCAACTCTCCGCGCGCCTGGGTGAGGCGGAATGGCTGGATGGCGAATTCAGTGCGGGCGACCTGGTGATGATCTCGGTGCTGCTCCGGGCAAGGCCTTCAGGTATCCTGAACGAGTTTCCGCGCCTTGCGGCTTACGTCGCCCGGGGCGAAGCGCGGCCGGCTTACAAGCGGGCCTTTGCCGCACAGTTGGCATTTAATACCGCAGAGCCACCCGCTGGCTGACGGTGCTATTCTTGAAAAGAGGTTGGATCACTTATGTATGCGCTGCCCGAACTCGATGAGCAAATCCTCCAGCCAGGCGTTAAAGGCCTGCCGATTGTGGAGCCGCTGCGCCAGCACATGATCGGCGCGCAGCACTGGAACGTGCTGGCGGCGGATACCAGCTTACCGGTGGCGGTGCTCAAGGCTTCTGCGCTGCAGCATAACCTGGCGTGGATGCGCGGCTTCTGCGAGCGTCATGGCGTGCTGCTGGCGCCGCACGGTAAGACCACCATGAGCCCCCAGCTGTTCGCGGCGCAGATCGAGAACGGCGCCTGGGGCATCACGCTGGCCACCATCCCGCAAGTGCAGATTGCAGCGCGTTTTGGCGTGCGGCGCGTGATCCTGGCCAATGAGCTGGTTGCTCCTGCCGATATCCGCGCGGTGCTGCACCTGATGCAGGAGGACCATAGCTTCGAATTCTTTGCGCTGGTGGATTCGCTGCAAGGCGTCGAACGGCTGTCGCGCGCCGTGCAGCACTTCGGCATCACGCGGCCCTTGCCGCTGCTGGTGGAACTGGGCATGAAGGGCAAGCGCGCCGGCTGCCGCGAGGCCGAAGAAGTGATGGCCGTGGCACGCGCGGTCGCTGCTGCGCCGGGCTTGCAGCTCGCAGGCATTGAAGGCTATGAAGGACTGGTTGTCACCGACAATCGCGAGGCGGACGTGCAAACCGTCAACGGCTTCCTGCAGCGCATGGCGGAAATGCTGCAGGCCGCTGCAGCGGAAGGCCTGTTCGGCGGCGAGCACGTGATCATCTCCGCCGGCGGCTCGGCCTACTTCGACCGCGTGGCCAAAGAGTTTGCCGGCCTGGCGGTGCGAGGCAGGAAAGTGCTGCCGATCCTGCGCAGCGGATGCTACCTGACCAATGACCATGGCTACTACGGCGGCTTGACCAGCGAACTGGCAAGTCGAGAGGGCCCGGAGGCAGGGGAGGGCTTGCGCCCGGCGCTGGAAGTCTGGACCACCGTGCTTTCGCGCCCCGAGCCGAACCTGGCGATCCTGGCCCTGGGCAAGCGCGATGCATCGCACGACCTGGGCCTGCCGCGGGCCATCGCTGCGCACCGTCCCGGCGGGGAAGAGCTGGCATTGCCGGAAGGCGCGGTGATCGACAAGATGAACGACCAGCACGCCTACCTGCGTTGGCCGGAAGGCATCAAAGCAGATCTGCAAGTGGGCGACCTGGTCGGCTGCGGCATCTCCCACCCCTGCACCACCTTCGACAAATGGCCGATGATGCTGCTTGTGGATGACACGTACAACGTGCTCCAGGCGATCAATACCTTCTTCTGAGCGGTTACAATCTTGGCTTCACGCATAGAGGATAGCCATGCCCGACGCCTTGCCACACCTGTTCCCGCCAATCCAGCCCCGCAATAGCGGCATGCTGGCTGTCGATGACATCCATACAATTTATTGGGAAGAGGTGGGCAACCCGAACGGCATCCCGGTCGTCTTCTTCCATGGCGGCCCGGGAGCCGGCATGTCGCCGCAGCACCGCCGCTTCTTCAACCCGGACCACTACCGGGTCATCCTGTTCGACCAGCGCGGCGCCGGCAAATCGACCCCGCTGGGTGAAGTGCGCAACAACACCACCCAGCTCCTGATCGACGACATCGAGCGCCTGCGCACCCTATTCGGCATCGAAAAATGGCTGGTCTTCGGCGGTTCCTGGGGCTCCACCCTGGCGCTGGCTTACGGCCAGGCCCACCCGGAACGCTGCCTGGGCTTCGTCCTGCGCGGCATCTTCCTCTGCACGCAGAAGGAAATCGACTGGTTCCTGCAAGGTTCCGAATGGTTCCACCCCGATGTCTACGACGAATTCATCGCCCCCATCCCGGCCGAAGAACGCGGCAACCTGCTGCAAGCCTACGTCAAACGCATCATGGACCCGAACCCCGATGTGCATTGGCCCGCCGTGCGCTCCTGGAGCAAGTTCGAAGGCCGCCGCGTCTTCCTGCTGCCGCAGCCGGACGAGCCGCCGTCGGACACCTTGGACCTGGGCGTCGGCCGCATGGAATCGCACTACATGGCCAACCTGGGTTTCTTCAGCGACGGCCAGTTGCTATCCAATGTCTCGCGCATCGCCCACTTGCCGGCCGTGATCGTGCAGGGCCGCTATGACGTGATCTGCCCGCCGGTATCGGCCTGGCGCCTGCAGCAGGCCTGGGGCGCCAATGCGGCGATGAAGATGATCCCTGACGCCGGCCACGGCGCCATGGAGCAGGGCATCAGCCGCGCACTGGTCAACGCTACCGAACAATTCCGTCAGCAAGGACGCTTCGCATAATGAACCTGCAACTCGGCGACATCGCCCACATCATCCAGCTCGCGATTGCCCCGGTCTTCATGCTGTCCACGGTCTGCACCAACCTCTTGGTGCTGCTGAACCGCCTGGCGCGCATTATCGACCGCTCGCGCGTGCTGGAAGAGCGCCTGGACGTGGCGTATAACGATACCTATATGAACGAGCTGGACGTGCTATACAGGCGTTCCCACCTGATCAACGTTGCCATCGCCCTGTGCACCGCCTGCGGCCTGTTCGTCTGCCTGGTGGTGGCCTTGCTGTTCGTGGGCGACGCCACCAACGTCCCGCTGGACAAATACATCGCCGGCCTGTTCATCGCAGCGATGATCTGCCTGATCGGCAATTTCGGCTACCTGCTGCGCGAAATCTTCATCGCCTCGACGTTTATGCGTGCCCACCGCCACGTGCGGCACATTGAAAGAAACCAGAACTAAAGAATCATCATGCACGATTACAAACGCCCACCTACGCTGCACCGCTACGGCCCGCGCAGCGAACTCGAACAAGCCTTGAAGGACGGCCAGTTCGTGCTGCGCCCTGTGGGCAGCTTCCTGACCCTGAGCTTCTCGCAAGCCTGGAACCGTGACCTGTTCGAGCACTTTGGCGCCGACAGCTGCCTGGTGATCCACAACACCGAGGAATTCGGTGAACGCATTCACCGCGCCGTACAGCGCACGCTGCCGAATTGGGCTGGCATCGATGGCGCCGTCGAGTACGGCGGCCGTGCCGCCCTGGGCGCCGCGTTCACCAAGACGCGCGAAGACGCGGTCGAGAATGAATGGCAATTCGCCTGGCGCTCGATGCAGACTGCATCCACCATGAATCCGGTGGTGATCCGTATCGGCAGTCTTGAGAATTTTGCGGAAGTGCGCGACCGCGATCACTACACCGCTTAAGCCGCAGCTTAAGGAACGCTGGGCACTCCGCCCAGGCCGCGCGCCAGTTCGGACTGCTTCGGCAGCGCTGGCTGGCGCTCGAGGTGGGCCAGCACCGCATTCATCATGCGTTCGATATCGCCGCGGATGATGTTGGTGCCCAGCAGGCCCGGCACGTAGAAGTTCGGCATCAGGCGTCCGCTGTAGACCACGCGGGTGCCGCCGGTTTCCGGAATGGGAATCAATTCCCAGCGCGCTTCGTAGTGTTTCATATCACCAGAGACCAGGGCGATGTCGATTGATGACATCGGCTGTTCCGTTGCACGCACGACAAGGTGGATGGAACGCGACATGAACAGGAAGCGGGCCGTGCCAAATTGCTCAATGATGACTTCATTGCCATTACGGGAAAGCACCCGGCACGACGCCATGTCGGGCACGAATTCTTCCATGCGGTCGTAGGTAGTGAGGGTGCGCCAGACTGTTGGCAGGGATGCATGAACGGTGCCGCTGGCGTTGACTTCGTAGAGCTGCTGCGAGTCTGCCTTCACCCGGTTGACGGACACTTCCAGCTTTGGAACTTCCAAACGGGCCGCCTGTCCCGCGCCAAAGGCAGGCGCGGTAAAACCGAGGAACAGTACTAATAACAGTCGCTTCATGCTACCAGCGTAAGGTAACTGGTGGCAGAATACAAGCGCCGCGCGCTTCCATCGTTAGTCAGCGCACCGAACTCCCGCCATTCCGCTATGACCACCAATTTCCCGCATCTCCTCTCGCCCCTCGACCTGGGTTTCACCACCTTGCGCAACCGCGTCATCATGGGTTCCATGCACACGGGGCTGGAGGACCGCTTCTTCAATTATGACAAGCTGGCCGCCTTCTACCGGGAGCGTGCCAGGGGCGGCGTGGGCATGATCGTCACCGGCGGCATCTCGCCAAACCGCCAGGGCTGGCTGCTGCCCTTCGGCGGCACCATGAACTTCATCGGCGACGTCTTCAACCACCGCAAGCTGACCCGTGCCGTGCACGAAGAAGGCGGCAAGATCCTGATGCAAATCCTGCATGCAGGGCGCTATGGCTACCAGCCGTTCGCGGTGTCGGCCTCCGACAAGAAATCGCCGATCTCGCCCTTCAAGCCGAAGGCGCTGACGGAAAGCGGCATCGAAGCGACCATCAAGGCCTACGTGCGCGCCGCCAGGCTGGCGCAGAAGGCCGGCTATGACGGCGTCGAGGTGATGGGCAGCGAAGGCTACCTGCTGAACCAGTTCCTGTGCGCCCGTACCAACCTGCGCACCGACCGCTGGGGCGGCAGCATCGAGAACCGCATGCGCCTGCCGGTGGAAATCGTGCGCCGCATGCGCGATGCAGTCGGCCGCGACTTCATTATCATGTACCGACATTCGCTGCTGGACCTGGTGGACGGCGGCAATACATGGGAAGAGGTGGTGACTGTTGCCAAGGCTTTGCAGCAGGCCGGCGCCACCATCCTGAACACTGGTATTGGCTGGCACGAAGCCCGCGTGCCGACCATCGTCACCTCGGTGCCGCGCGCCGCCTTTGCCGAAGTGGCTGGCCGCCTGCGCAAGGAGGTGACCATTCCGGTGGTGGCCTCGAACCGCATCAACATGCCGGCGGAGGCGGAAGACATCATCCGGCGCGGCGATGCGGACATGGTGTCGATGGCACGCCCCTTCCTCGCTGATGCTGAGTTCGTCCAAAAAGCGGCCGACGGCCGCGCCGATGAAATCAATACTTGCATCGGATGCAACCAGGCCTGTCTTGACCACACCTTCCAGAACAAGCGCGCAAGCTGCCTGGTGAATCCGCGCGCCTGCCATGAGACGGAGCTGGTGTACAAGCCGGCCGTGGCACGCCGCAAGGTGGCTGTGGTGGGAGCCGGTCCTGCGGGCCTGTCGGCAGCGACGGTGGCGGCCGAATGCGGCCACGACGTCACCCTGTTCGATTCCAGCGACCGCATTGGGGGCCAGTTCAATATCGCCAGGCAGATCCCGGGCAAGGAAGAATTCAACGAAACCCTGCGCTACTTCGGCCGCAAGATCGAGCTGACTGGCGTCAGGCTACAGCTCAATCATCGCGTCACGCGCGAAGAACTGCTGGCGGGCGGCTATGACGACGTGATCGTCGCCACCGGCATCCGCGTGCGCAAGCCGAAGATCGACGGCATCGACCACCCGAAAGTGCTGTCCTACCTCGATGTACTGCGCGACAAGAAGCCGGTCGGCAAGCGCGTGGCCATCATCGGCGCGGGCGGCATCGGCTTCGACGTTGGCGAATACTTGCTGCACAATCCGGAGCATTCCCTGCCGATTGCGAAAGAGCACTGGACGGCAGAATGGGGCGTCGACCTGCACGCCAACACTGGCGGCGGCCTGGTGCCCGCCAAGCCAGCGGAACCGGTGCGCCAGCTTTATCTGTTGCAGCGCAAAACCACCAAACTGGGCGCAGGGCTTGGCAAGACTTCGGGCTGGGTGCATCGCGCGGTGCTGGCGCGCAATGGCGTGGTGATGATTCCGGGCGTGCAGTACAAGCTGATCGACGACCATGGCCTGCACATCAAGGTTGGCGAAGAAGAACGCCTGCTGGCCGTGGATAACGTGGTGATCTGCGCCGGCCAGGAAAGCCTGACCGAGCTGATGCCGCCGGAAGGCGAGGCCGCTGCAGCGGGCGCCCCGCGCTTCCACAAGATTGGCGGCGCCGCCCTGGCGGCCGAACTGGACGCCAAGCGCGCCATCAAGGAAGGCGCCGAGCTGGCCGCGCGCCTGTAAGCGCGCTAGGCGTGGGCGTTGTGTGCCTTGCTGATTTCGCCGGCGACGTGAGCTGCCATCGACCTGGCCAGTTCGTGCTCGCCGATGAAGATGGCGCCGGCGCGCTCGCTGCGCAATAGTGCCGCTTCCTCCTCGCTGTGCGTGCGCACGGCGATCTTGATATCGGGATTCAGCGCACGTGCCGTTTCGATCATGGCCCGCACGTGGAAAGTGTCGGGCGTCGCCACCACCAGCATGCGTGCCTTGTGGATATGGGCCTGGATCAGCACCGCCGGCTCGCCCGCATTGCCCGCCACGGCGGCGATGCCCTGCTGGCGCAGCTGGTCGACCAGTTCGCGATTCTGCTCCGCCACAACGTAGTTGATCCCTTGCGCAGCCAGGGCCTCCGCAATATTGCGCCCCACGCGGCCATAACCAACCAGCACCACCTGGCCCTCCAGCTTGGACTGCGCGGTCGTCATGGGCAGTTCCGCCAGCGGGTCGGCACTGCGGGCATATTGCGCGGCCAGCGACTTGTTCTTGCCCATCATGCGTTCCAGCGGTGCGGCCAGCAAGAACATCAGCGGGTTGAGCGCGATCGACAGGATGGCGCCCGCGAGAATCAGGCTCTGGCCCTCATGCGGCAACAGGCCGAGCGAGATGCCCAGCGCCGCCAGGATGAAGGAAAACTCGCCAATCTGCGCCAGGCTGGCCGACACCATCAGTGCCGTGCTGGCAGGATAGCGCAGCAGCACCACCAGCGCGAACGCCGCAATCGATTTGCCGAACAGGATAATGGCCACCACGGCCAGCACACGCAGCGGCTGTTCGACCAGGATCGCCGGTTCGAACAGCATGCCGACCGAAACGAAGAACAGCACCGCGAATGCATCGCGCAGTGGCAGCGATTCATGCGCGGCGCGGTGGCTCAACTCCGACTCGCGCAGCACCATGCCGGCGAAAAAGGCGCCCAGTGCGAAAGAGATGCCGAACAGCAGGGTCGCCGCATACGCAATGCCGACGGCGGCTGCGATCACGCACAGCGTGAACAGCTCGCGCGAATTGGTGCGTGCCACCTGCCACAGGATCCAGGGAAACAGCTTTCGGCCCACCAGCAGCATGAAGCCGACGAACAGCGCCACCTGGCCCAGCGTGATTGCCAGCGCCCTGAGGATGCCGCCTTCGGCCGCTGTGCCGTGGGCGCCGGCAGCCGCGTCGCCTGCATTGCCGCCCAGGGCACCCGCCAGTGCCGGCAACAGGACCAGCACGAGAACAGTCACCAGGTCCTCGACCACCAGCCAGCCGACGGCGATACGGCCATTGAAGGAATCCAGCGTGCCGCGCTCCTCCAGCGCCCGCAGCAGCACCACGGTGCTGGCGACAGACAGTGCCAGGCCAAAGACCAGGCCGCCACCCAGGCTCCAGCCCCACCAATGGGCCAGCGCAATGCCCATGCCGGTTGCGGCTGCGATTTGCAGTATGGCGCCCGGCAGGGCCACCTTGCGTACCTCCCACAGATCATCGAGCGAGAAATGCAGGCCGACGCCGAACATCATCAGCATCACGCCGATTTCAGCCAGCTGGCCGGCGAGTGCGCTGTCAGCGACGAATCCAGGGGTAGCGGGGCCAATCAGGATGCCGGCTGCGAGATAGCCGACCAGGGCGGGAAGTTTAAGGCGGACGGCGATGAAGCCGAAGACGAGACCGAAGCCGAGGGCCGCGGCGATGGTGGTAATCAGTCTGATGTCATGGGGCATGCAGGACTCCTTTCGCAAAGAGTATAACCGCATGAAAGTCGGGGTCAGGTCTGGCAATCGGACATTGCGCTGCGCGCAATGTCCGATTGCCAGACCTGACCCCGACTTTTATCTTAGGCTTTACGGACGACGACGGAGCCGATCGAGTAGCCGGCGCCGAAGCTGCAGATCACGCCGTAAGCGCCGGACGGCAGGTCGTCCTGGTGCTTGTGGAAGGCGATGATGGAGCCGGCCGACGAGGTGTTGGCGTAGGTGTCCAGGATCACCGGCGCTTCCAGCGGCTCGGCATCGCGGCCGAGGATGGTGCGGGAGATCAGCTGGTTCATGCTCAGGTTAGCCTGGTGCAGCCAGAAGCGGCTCAACTGCTCAACCTTCAGGCCGGCGCGCTCGATCGATTCCCTGATCATCTGCGCGGCCATCGGGCACACGTCCTTGAACACCTTGCGGCCTTGCTGCTTGAACAGCTTGTCCGGCGCGCCAATGCCGCTTTCGTCGAAGCGGTTCATGAAGCCGAAGTTGTTGCGGATGTTGTTGGAGAAGCTGGTCTTCAGCTTGGTGTCCAGGATGTCCCACTGATGCTTCGATACGGCGTCTTCCTTGGCTTCCACGATGATCGCGGTGCAGGCATCGCCGAAGATGAAGTGGCTGTCGCGGTCGCGGTAGTCCAGGTGGCCGGAGGTGATTTCCGGATTCAGGATCAGCACGGCGCGCGCCTGGCCGCTTTGCACCGCGCCAACGGCGGTCTGGATGCCGAAAGTCGCCGAGGAACAGGCCACATTCATGTCAAAGCCGAAGCCGTCGATGCCCAGCGCCTGCTGCACTTCCACTGCCATCGCGGGATAGGCGCGCTGCATATTGGAGCAAGCCACCAGCACCATGTCGATGTCGGCTGGCGTGCGGCCGGCGCGGTCCAGCGCCTGGCGCGCGGCTGCCACGCAGATTTCGGCCTGCAGCGACAGTTCTTCGTTGCTGCGCTCAGGGATGCGCGGGGTCATGCGCTTCGGATCCAGGATGCCGGTCTTTTCCATCACATAGCGCGACTTGATGCCGGAAGCTTTTTCGATGAAGCCGGCGCTGGATGGCTCGAGCGCGGTCACGGTGCCGCCCGCGATGGCGGCGGCGTTTTCCGCGTTGAACAGTTCGACGTAGGCGTTGAAGGCGGTGACCAGCTCTTCATTGCTGATCGAGTTCGCTGGGGTAAAGAGGCCGGTTCCGCTGATGACGGCTTGTTTCATGGTCAATATTTCTTTCTTAGAATGGGTCAGGCGACCGGTAAGATGGCCGATTTTACCGCATCTGCAACGAAAAACGGCGCCCCAGGGGGCGCCGCCTTGATCTTTGCCAGCTTTATTTCTTGGGCGGCGGGTCCAGCTTGACCAGCTTGGAATCCGCCTTGGCCAGTTGCACCGGCATGCCTTGCAGGTGGTTCAGCGCCTGCTTGAGCTGGAAGTCGTCGCCGCTGCCGTATTCCAGCGGCTTGCGCTTCTTCTCGGCTGCCAGGATGCGCATCTGCTCTTCCAGTTCGTCGCGCTGGGCCTTGGCGGCTTCCTGTTCGCGGTCGTTGCTCAGGTGCTTGGCCAAGTCCGCCTCGCGCATGCGCAGGCTGTTCAGGCCGTCGCCGTCCTCGTTCTCATCTACCGCCAGGTCAGGCGAAATGCCCTTGGCCTGGATCGAGCGGCCGTGCGGCGTGTAGTAGCGCGCAGTAGTCAGCTTGACGGCGGTGTCGGCGGTCAGCTGGCGAATGGTTTGCACCGAACCCTTGCCGAAGGTTTGCGAACCGATGATGGTGGCGCGTTTGTAGTCCTGCAGGGCGCCGGCCACGATTTCGGAGGCCGAGGCGGAGCCGGTGTTCACCAGCACAGCCATCGGGATGTGCTTGACTGCTTCCGGCAGCTTGGCCAGCGGGTCGCCATCGCCGCGCAGCGAGTAGTATTCGGCGCGGCCGTAGAAAATCTGTTTGGAATCAGGCAACTGGCCGTTGGTGGAGACAATTGGGGTGTCCTTCGGCAGGAAGGCCGCTGCCACGCCGATGGCGCCTTGCAGTACGCCGCCCGGGTCGTTGCGCAGGTCCAGCACCAGGCCTTTCAGGTGCGGGTCCTGGCGGTACAGTTCGGTGATCTTGGCGGCCAGGTCGTCCACCGTCGGTTCCTGGAATTGCGAGATGCGCAGCCAGGCGTAGCCCGGCGAGACCATCTTGGCCTTCACGCTTTTCTGGTGGATTTCTTCGCGGTTCAGGGTGAATTCCAGCGGCTGCGGTTCATCCTTGCGCATGATGGTCAGCATCACCTTGGTGCCTGGCTCGCCGCGCATCTTCTTGACCGACTCGTCCAGGCTCAGGCCTTTGAGCGAGGTGGTATCCAGGCGGGTGATCATGTCGCCCGGCTTGATGCCGGCGCGGTAGGCTGGCGAATCCTCGATCGGGGCCACGATCTTGATATAGCCTTCGTCGCTCTGGGCGATCTCGATGCCGAGGCCGACGAACTTGCCTTGCGAACCTTCGCGCAGTTCGGCGTAGGCTTTCTTGTCCAGGTAGGCGGAATGCGGGTCGAGCGAGGCGACCATGCCGGAAATGGCTTCGGTCAGCAGCTTCTTGTCTTCCACTGCTTCCACATAGTCGGATTTGATCAGGCCGTACACATCGGCAAGCTGCTTGAGTTCTTCGAGCGGGAGCGCAGGGTCTGCCTGCTTTTGTGCCATCGCGGAAAACTGCAGGGATACCGCTACCCCCGCGACTACGCCAAGGCCGATCAGGCCAGCGTTCTTGAGTTTCTTGCCCATGTGTCACCTGTTCCAAATACAGCGGTTAACTCGTCCGCCATTGGATTTCAGTATAAACCTGATTCTCAGCAATCGTAGCTGCCAGCATGGAATAAATCCGTTTAAAAGCCACGATAAATTCATAACTTTGTAGGTGTTTGCCAATGTGTTTACCAGAGTAAGTATTTGTAAGAAAGGCAGATCGACCGGGCCGCCAGACCTACACTAAGTTCGCTATTTCTCTCTACCCTAAAGTGGTTTATGCCTGCGGCACCCCCGCGGGCATCTTTTTTTCCGGAGCAACAATATGAAACTGATACGCACTGCCCGTGCCGCCTGGCTGGTATTGGCCATGGCCGTCGCGCCGGCCTTTGCCGTGCCGGTCATGGACATGCGCGCCGAAGACCTGGTGCCCATGGCTTCCGAATTCCGCAAGTCCCTCAACCTGAACGCCAACCAGCGGACCCTGTGGGCCAAGGTGGAGAGCCAGAGCAAGGCCTTGCTGCGTGAGCGCAAGGCGCGCCGCGAGCGCCTGCAGGAAGCGACCAGGCAGGGCTTGCAGGCCCAGAACGTCGAATTGCGCGACCTGCAAGCCGGGCTGGAAGCCGAGCAAGCCGCCACGGCAGCCGAGGACCGCCAATTGCGCGAGTGGTGGCTGGGCATTAACGATGCGCTGGACGACAACCAGCGCCAGGCAGCGGCAAAGTTTCTCGTAGACCAACTGATCCGTATGGAAGACGGGCCCGGCGGAGGCCGTGGCGAGCGGCCGTCCGGTGAGGAGGGCGGTCATCGCGGCGGTCATGGCGGGCGCGGCGGCATGGGCGGACCCGGCGGAGGCAGTGCAGGCGGCGGCCGCGGCATGTAAGTATCGTAAAGTAACAATGGCGGGGGCCCTGTGCCAGCCGCCGGGACGGGGATTACAATGCCTGCGCGGCGCCAACCGGCCAGCCGCGCGTAACATTGTCCATTCATGAAGAAGCTGATCCCTTTCGCCCTGGTGACCCTGGGCGCGGCCAACGGCGCCGCCGCCCAGCAGGAACCTGCCAAAGCTGCAGACAAAGTCATCCCCCAGGTCACCATCAGCGGCGGCCGCCAGGATGATATGACCGAGCGCCGCAACTCCACGGCGGGCAAACAGGTCTACGGCCGTGAGGAACTGGACCGCAACGGCGACAGCAATATCGGCGACGTATTGAAGCGCCTGCCCGGCGTCACCCTCGGCGGCCGCGCCGGCCGAGGCGGCGAGGTGCGCATGCGCGGCCTGGGCAGCGGCTATACCCAGGTACTGGTCAATGGCGAACGCCCGCCGGCAGGCTTCTCGATGGAATCGCTGTCACCCGACCAGGTCGAGCGCATCGAAGTCATGCGCGGCCCGGTGGCCGAACACAGCACCCGCGCCATTGCCGGCACCATCAATATCGTGCTGCGCGACGGCTACCAGATGCGCGACGTCCAGGTAAAGGCCTCCGACCGCATCGAGCAGGGCCGCCACTCGCCGGAGATATCGGTGACCGCACCCGGCAAGTCGGGCGCGCTGGCCTACACCTTGACTGCCCAGGTGAATGTTGGCCGCCAGCACGATCGCACCAGCACCCACAACACCGAAATGGAAGCCGACGGCGACTTGGTGAAGGAGCAGTTCCTGGAAAGCGAAAGCAGCGGCAGCACCAAGGGACTGCACCTGTCGCCGCGCTTCTCCTACAGGTTCGATAGCGGCGATACGCTGAACTTCCAGACGCTCCTGATGCACCAGAAGACGCGCAGCGCGGCGCAGACCAACCTGGCGCAGCCAGTCGGCAGCCAGCCTCCCGAATACAACCTGGCGCAGCAAACCAATAACGGCGACGTCACTTTCCTGCGCGGTTTCGGCAACTGGGTGCACCGGCTGCAGGGCGCCAGTAAGCTCGATGTGAAATTCGGCTTCGGCCTTGGCAAGCGTGACAGCGATTCGCTGCGCTACCAGTACGACACGCAAGGCATGCTGCTGGACCGCTTCACCGATACCGACAGCACGCGCGACAAGAGCGTCAACACCGGCGGCAAGTACACCACCCCGCTTGGCGCCGGCCATTTGCTGGCCGCCGGCTGGGACCTGGAAGCCAGCCACCGCGAACAGGTGCGCGTGTCTCTGGACAAGAACGGCAACGCGCAATTCGCCGATTCGGGCGACAACCTGGCTGCCGACACCCGCCGCGCCGCCTTGTTCGCGCAGGATGAATGGGACATCACGCCGCAATGGTCGGCCTACGCCGGCGCGCGCTGGGAAGGCATCCGCACCACGTCCGACCGCAGCAGCGGCACCATCAGCAATACCAGCAAGGTATTCAGCCCGCTGCTGCACGCCGTGTGGAAAATCCCCGGCTACGAAAAAGACCAGGTGCGCGCCAGCCTGACCAAGAGCTACAAGTCGCCCAATGTGCAGGACCTGATCGCCGCACCTTTCCTGTCACGCCTGAACAGCGCCACCAGCCCTGACCGCACCGGCAACCCGAACCTGAAGCCCGAACTGGCTACCGGCCTCGATCTCGCGTATGAACACTACCTGGGCCGCAGCGGCATCCTCAGCGTCAGCGGTTTCGTGCGCAACATCGACAACCTGATTCGCCGCGAACTCACGCTGCAGCAAACCGAGCTAGGCCAGCGCTGGGTTTCTTCGCCGGCCAATATCGGCCATGCCCGCACCAGCGGCATCGAACTGGAAGCCAAGTTCGCGCTGTCCGAGTTGATGGACAACGCGCCGCAGATCGACTTCCGCAGCAACTACAGCCACTTCTGGTCGAAGGTCGACGGCATTCCCGGCCCGGACAACCGCCTGGACCAGCAGGCGAAGCAGACGGCTAACCTGGGCATGGACTACCGCCTGAAAGACATCCCGCTCACGCTTGGCACCAGTTACAACTGGACTCCGGCCATCCGCACCCAGGTCAGCGACAAGCAAGTAGTGGAAACCAGCCGCAAACGCGTGCTGGACATGTATGCGCTGTGGCGTTTCGACAGCCGCACGCAAATCCGAATCAGCGCCAACAACCTCCTGGCGGATGATGCAACCGGGTACAACCTGGTCAACGCAAATGGGCTCGCCGTACAAGGAGCCACACTGAACCCCACTTATACCCAGTGGAGCGTTCGACTTGAAACCAAACTCTAAAGGGACAAAGAGAGTGAAACGACATATCCTGAGCACCATTACCCTGAGCCTGATGGCGGCATTCGCTCATGCAGGCGGCCACGAAGGACACGAGCACACCTCGGCGCCAACTTCCGGCATCGACACGCAGTACATCGACAAGAGCGTGCGTGCGCAGGACGATTTCTTCCAGCACCTGAATGGCGAATGGCTGCGCAGCACCGAGATCCCGGCCGACAAATCGAGCTGGGGCTCCTTCGCCAAGCTGCGCGACGACACCCTGTTCCAGCTGCGCGACCTGATCCAGGGCCTGCAGGGCCAGAAAGGCCTGAAAGGCGACGACGCCAAGATCGCCGCGCTGTATGCCTCCTACATGGACGAAGCCAAGCTGGAAAAGCTGGGCGCCAAGCCGCTGGCCGGCGAGCTGTCCAAGATCCGCGGCCTGAAGGACAAGAAGGGCATCCCTACGCTGATCGCTCACTTCAACAAGACCGGCGTGCCGGCGCCATACGGCGTGTACGTCAGCCAGGACGCGCGCAACTCCGCGCAGTACGCCGCCCACATGGGCCAGTCCGGCCTGGGCCTGCCTGACCGCGAGTACTACCTGAAAAAAGACGACGCCAAGATGGCGGATGCACTGGCCAAGTACGAACTGCACGTGGCCAAGGTCCTGGGCCTGGCCGGCAACAAGGACGGCGCAGAAAAGGCAAAAGCAATCGTGGCGCTGGAAACCGAACTGGCAAAGGTGCAGTGGTCGCGCGTCGAGAACCGCGACCCGGTCAAGCGCTACAACAAGATGGAAATCAGCAAACTGGCTGAAATCGCGCCAGGCTACGATTGGAAGGCCGCCTTGGGCGCCACCGGCATCGCTGCCAAGACCGACAGCGTGATCGTGGCCCAGCCAAGCTACATGACCGAATTCGCCAAGCTGGTGGAAAGCACCCCGCTGGAAACCTGGAAGGCCTACTTCGAATGGCACCTGCTGCGCGACGCCTCGCCGTACCTGTCGAAGGACTTCGACCAGGCTAACTTCGCCTTCTACGGCACCGTCCTGACCGGCGTAACCGAGCAGCAGCCACGCTGGAAGCGCGGCGTAGGCGTGGTGGAAGGTGCGATCGGCGAAGGCATGGGCAAGCTGTACGTGGCCAAGTACTTTCCGGCCGAGCGCAAAGCCCGCATGGAAGAATTGGTGAAGAACCTGCTCGTAGCCTACAAGCAGAGCATCGACAGCATCGACTGGATGGGCCCGGAGACCAAAAAACAGGCGCAGGAAAAGCTGGCCAAGTTCACGCCGAAAATCGGCTACCCGAACAAATGGCGCGATTACAGCAAGCTGCAGTTCAAGGAAGGTGACCTGATCGGCAATATGGGCCGCGCTGCAGAATTCGCCTACAACCGCAACCTGGAAAAGCTGGGCAAGCCGATCGACAAGGAAGAATGGGGCATGACGCCGCAGACGATCAATGCCTACTACCGTCCGACCGCCAACGAGATCGTGTTCCCGGCCGCCATCCTGCAGCCGCCGTTCTTCGACATGAAGGCTGACGACGCGGTCAACTACGGCGCGATCGGCGCCGTGATCGGCCACGAAATCTCGCACGGGTTCGACGACTCCGGCTCGCAGTACGACGGCGACGGCAACCTGCGCGACTGGTGGACTGCCGAAGACCGCGCAGCCTTCAAGGTCAAGGCCGATGCCATGGTCAAGCAGTACAGCTCCTACGAGCCGGTACCTGGCTATAACATCAACGGCAAGCTGACCCTGGGCGAGAACATCGCCGACAACTCCGGCCTGGCGATTGCGTACAAAGCGTACAAGATCTCCCTGGGCGGCAAGGCCTCGCCAATGATCGACGGCCTGACCGGCGAACAGCGCGTGTTCATGGGCTTTGGCCAGGTCTGGCGCACCAAGATGCGTGAACAGCAGGCGCTCGTGCAGATCAAGACCGACCCGCACTCCGCCGGCCGCTTCCGCGCCAACGGCACCGTGGTCAACCAGCCAGCCTTCTACGAAGCCTTCGGCGTGAAGGAAGGCGACAAGATGTACGTCAAACCCGAAGACCGCATCATCATCTGGTAAGCCGCTAGCCGTGGAGCAGACAGGGTCGGACCCTTGGGTCTGACCCAGATTTACCGGGTTTTGGAAAAAACGCCACGCAAAAGAATAGCTTTTCTTTCAACGTTCCAACCCGGCGTGCTAGAGTCGCGCGATACCGTCATATCTACCTAGGAGGGTAACCTTGAAACGCAAGATCCTGAGCGCCGTCATCATCGGCCTCTTCGCTGCAAACGCCGCTATCGCGGCCGGCAAGCCTGCACAAAAATCCGGCATCGAAGCCGGCAACATGGACAAAGCTGTCCGTGCCCAGGATGACTTCTACCAGCACCAGAACGGCACCTGGCTGAAGAACACCGAGATCCCAGCCGAGCGTTCCAGCTGGGGTACCTTCGTACAGCTGTCCGACACGGTCCAGGCGCAGTTGCGCACCCTGATCGAAGAAGCTGCCGCAAAAGGCGGCAACGCCGACGCCAAGCGCGTAGGCGACATGTACGCCGCCATGATGGACGAAGCCCGCGCCGAACAATTGGGCATCACCCCGCTGGCCGGCGAACGCGCGCGCATCGCCGCCCTGAACGACAAGAAGCAGCTGGCCGCCCAATTCGCACACTTCTCGCGCATGGGCGTGAGCAGCCCGTTCGACGTCGGCATCCACCAGGACAACAAGGACTCGACCCGCTACGTGGCCGACCTGTCCCAGTCCGGCCTGTCGATGCCTGACCGCGACTACTACCTGAAAAAAGACGACGCCAAGCTGGCCGATACCCTGGCCAAGTTTGAAACCCACGTGGCCAAGATGATGGCCCTGGCCGGCGACAAGAACGCCGCTGCCACCGCCAAAGCCGTGGTCAACGTCGAAACCCGCATCGCCCAGATCCAGTGGACCAAGGTCGAGCTGCGCGACCCGGTCAAGGCCTACAACAAATACGAGCTCGCCAAGCTGAAAGAGCTGATGCCAGGCTTCGACTTCGACACCTGGATGGAAGGCGTGCATATCAAGGGCAAGCTGAAAGACGTGATCGTCAGCCAGCCAACCTACCTGCAAGCGCTGGATAAAGTGATCGCCGAAGTGCCAATGGAAGACTGGAAGGCCTATATGGACTACCGCTTGCTGGCAACCTTCTCGCCAGAGCTGTCCAAAGCCTTCGTTGACGAGAACTTCTCGTTCTACGGCACCGCCCTGAGCGGCGCCACCGAACTGCGCCCACGCTGGAAGCGCGCCGTATCCCTGACCGAAGGCTCGATGGGCGAAGCGGTCGGCAAGCTGTACGTCGCCAAGCACTTCCCGCCGGAAGCCAAGGCCCGTATGGAACAGCTGGTGAAGAACCTGCTGCAAGCCTTCAACCAGAGCATCGACACCCTCGAGTGGATGGGCCCTGCGACCCGCAAGGAAGCCCACGCCAAGCTGGCCAAGTTCACCACCAAGATCGGCTACCCGAACAAGTGGCGCGACTATAGCGCGCTGGAAATCAAGCGCGATGACTTGGTGGGCAATGTGATCCGCTCCAGCCAGTTCGAACACGAACGCAATATTAACAAGCTGGGCAAGCCGATCGACCGCGACGAATGGCTGATGCCACCGCAGCAGATCAACGCGTACTACAACCCGGAGATGAACGAGATCGTGTTCCCGGCCGCCATCCTGCAGCCGCCTTTCTTCGACATGAAGGCTGACGACGCGGTCAACTACGGCGGCATCGGCGCCGTAATCGGCCACGAAATCTCGCACGGCTTCGACGACCAGGGTTCGCAGTTCGACGGCGACGGCAACCTGCGCAACTGGTGGACCGAGGAAGACGGCAAGCGCTTCAAGGAGCGCACCGGCATCCTGGTCAAGCAGTATGGCGAATTCGAAGCGCTGCCAGGCTACAAGGTCAATGGCGAGCTGACGCTGGGCGAAAACATCGGCGACAACTCCGGCCTGGCCGTAGCCTACAAGGCTTACAAGCTGTCGCTGAAGGGCAAGAAGGCGCCAGTGATTGACGGCTACACCGGCGACCAGCGCTTCTACATGGGCTGGGCGCAGGTCTGGCGCACCAAGTACCGCGACGCGGCGCTGATTTCCCGCATCAAAGCCGACCCGCACTCGCCAGGTCCGTTCCGCACCAACGGCACGCTGCGTAACCAGCCGGGCTTCTACGAAGCCTTCGGCCTGAAGGACGGCGACAAGCTGTACCTGGCGCCCAAAGACCGCGCGATCATCTGGTAAACCCAGCAAGTCCGGGTCAGACCCAAGGGTCTGACCCATGGCCTGCGACCGCCGCATATCAGGGTCTGACCCTTGGGTCTGACCCTGGTTCACTGGGTTTCAAAGGAAAGACCCCCCAAAATGAAAAAACACCTGCTCGCCGCCGCCACCGCGCTACTGGCAACAATAGCCAGCGCCGCCGACAAATCCGGCATCGAACTGCAATACGTCGACCCCGCCACCCGCGCCCAGGACGACTTCTTCAAACACCTGAACGGCAAATGGCTGGCCACAGCCGAAATCCCCGCTGAAATGTCGAGCTGGGGCGTGTTCGAAAAACTGTTCGAAGACATCCAGCCGCAACTGCGCAAAATCATCGAAGACTCCGCGCAAAGCGCCGACACCGCCGACAAGAAACGCATCGGCGACTTCTACGCGTCCTTCATGGACGAAGCGCGCCTGGAGCAATTGGGTGTCGCCCCAATCCAGCCGGAATTGGCCCGCGTCGCCGCCCTGGGCGACAAGAAGCAACTGCCAGCCCTGTTCGCGTACCACAACCGCCACAACTTCGCGGCCCCAATGGACCTGGGCATCCACCAGGACAACAAAGACTCCACGAAATACGTGGTGGACTTCGCGCAGTCCGGCCTGGGCATGCCAGACCGCGACTACTACCTGAAAAAAGACGACGCCAAGATGGCCGAGACCCTGGCCAAATACCAAGCCACCGTCGAAAAAATGCTGGCGCTGGCCGGCGACACCAACGCCGCCGCCAACGCCAAGGCCATCGTCGCCTTCGAAACGAAGATCGCACAACTGCATTGGACCAAAGTCGACCTGCGCGACCCGGTCAAGGCCTACAACAAGGTGCCGGTCGCCAAGCTGGGCGAACTGATGCCGAACTATGACTGGAACGCCTACCTGAACGGCCTGGGCATCGCCGGCAAGGTCGATTACGTGATCGTCAGCCAGCCAAGCTACCTGAAAGCACTGGACAAGCTGCTGGCCGAGACCCCTCTCGACACCCTCAAGCCCTACTTCGCCTGGAACGTGATCCGCGCCAACGCACCATTCCTGTCGAAAGACTTCGTCGAAACCAACTTCGAGTTCTACGGCAAGCAACTGGGCGGCGCCACTGAAATGCGTCCACGCTGGAAGCGCGGCGTCTCCGCCACCGAGGACGCGCTGGGCGAAAGCATCGGCAAAGTCTATGTCGAGCAGCATTTCCCGGCCGCCAACAAGGCACGCATGGAAGAACTGGTGAAGAACCTGCTGGTAGCCTACAAGGACAGCATCGACAAGCTTCCCTGGATGAGCGCCAAGACCAAGAAGGAAGCGCAAGCCAAGCTCGCCAAGTTCACGCCAAAAATCGGCTACCCGAACAAATGGCGCGACTACAGCGCCCTGACCATCGACCGCAACGACCTGGTAGGCAACGTGAACCGCGCCACCGAGTTCGCAGTGCAGAAGGAACTGGACAAGCTGGGCAAGCCGATCGACCGCGACGAATGGGGCATGACGCCGCAAACCGTCAACGCCTACTACAATCCGGAGCTCAACGAAATCGTGTTCCCGGCCGCTATCCTGCAGCCACCATTCTTCGACGCCAACGCCGACGACGCGGTCAACTACGGTGCCATCGGCGCCGTGATCGGCCACGAAATCTCGCACGGCTTCGACGACCAGGGTGCGCAATACGACGGCGACGGCAACCTGCGCGACTGGTGGACCAAGCGCGATCACGCCAACTTCAAGGCCAAGACGCAGATGCTGGTCAAGCAGTACAACGCTTTCAGCCCTGTCAAAGGCTACAAGGTCAATGGCGAGCTGACGCTGGGCGAGAATATCGCCGACAACTCCGGCCTGGCGATTGCGTACAAGGCCTACAAGCTGTCGCTGGGCGGCAAACCGGCGCCGGTAATCGACGGCTTCACCGGCGAGCAGCGCTTCTACCAGGGCTGGGCGCAAGCATGGCGCGCCAAGTCCCGTGAAGCGGCGCTGATCCGCCAGGTCACCACCGACCCGCACTCCCCCGAAGAGTTCCGCGCCAACGGCACCCTGCGCAACCAGCCAAGCTTCTACGACGCGTTCGGCGTGAAGAAAGGCGACAAGATGTACCTCGCCCCGAAAGAGCGCGTAATCATCTGGTAAAACCCGGCAAGGCGGGGTCTGACCCACAGGGTCAGACCCCCAACGGTTTCAACGCCGTCGGTCGGGTTGTGCGCCTTTGATCTTCGCAAAAAGTCAGAAGCCTAGACCCAACACCCCCAGCCGCCGCACAGACAGGGTCTGACCCTGCGGGTCAGACCCAGGTTTACCGGGTTTAAAAAGGCAAAAAAAAACCGCTCCAATTGAGCGGTTTTTTTATACGCGGCGAAAAGATCAGCCCTTGTTTGGCTCCGCAGCAGCCGGCGCCTCAGCAGCAGGAGCAGCCTGCTTAACCTCAGGCTCCTTGAACTTGCCGCCAGACTTGTTGGCCATAAACACAACAGCACGCGCCACTTCCACATCATCCAGATCCGGGTTGCCGCCCTTGGCAGGCATTGCACGCAGGCCTTCGATAGCGTGTTTCACAACGGTGTCATAACCCTGAGCGATACGAGCACCCCAGGCGCCATTGTCGCCAACCTTTGGTGCACCAGCAGCGCCCGAACCATGGCAAGCCGCGCAAGTAGCGGTATAAACAGCCTCGCCGGTCTGCAGCACCTTAGGAGCGTTCACATCCTTCAGGGTGAAGCCATTATCCGCAACAGGCTTCAGGCGAGCAGCAACGGCTTCCGCACTCTGGCTTTCCGAACCCGCGCCAGTCAGTTTTTCCTGGGTCACAAACTGCACCAGCAAAACGATGCCAATGATGGTAACAGCGAAGAAACCTACAACGGCAGCGACCAGCTGCTTGGGCGTTCTGATAGCGGATTCGTGGCTCATGATTTCCTTAGGACGGTTTTTCAAAAAGCTGCGGGAGGGTTATCTTTTTGGCATTTTTAACGCCGCGCCCTCGTCAAACCTGCGATTATAGACGGAAACCCCTAGCTATGGAATGGAATTCCGGCTATCCTTCGTGTCTCTTCAGTATCACCTGCGGCTGTAGCTCAGTGGATAGAGTATCGGCCTCCGAAGCCGAGGGTCGTGGGTTCGATCCCCGCCAGCCGCGCCACTTTCCTTAATTTCGTCCTACCCATAACTTCGCCGTTCTGGCAGAGTTTGGCGTCCTTTCACCTGCAAAAAAAGCCTCTCTACTAGCGTTCTAAAAGTTGATGCGCACGATTGAACGTTGCGTATTAGCACAACAATAGTCCATTTATAATCTATTGCATTTTTTCTATGTCTGCCCGCCACCGCCAGCGCAGGCAAATTGCAAGGACTATGAACCATGAAGATGAATGGGTTGTCTGATTCGCTGGCAGGATTGCTACCAATCGGAAGTTTGTCCGGCGCCAACCGGCCGATTCGTTTGCGCCTGTCCGATGCTGACGATGACTTACTTCTGGTCAAGCACGTCACCGGAACGGAAACGATCTGTGGCGGCATCGAATACAGGCTGTTATGCGTCTCGAAGAGCGCCGGCCTGCCGACCAAGCAGTTCATCGCCGTGCCAGCCGAAGTTCAGTTTGTGACCGATACAGGCGAACTGCGTTCCGTGTGCGGCATTGTCGCCGAAGCCATCGAAGGACAAAGCGATGGTGGCCTGGCGACCTACCAGCTGGTCATCCGCGACGCCCTGGCCATCATGGAACTGCGCACAAACACCCGCGTGTTCCGCAACGCCAGCGAGATCGACATCACCCAAACTATTTTGAGCGAGTGGTGCCAACGCACGCCGATGATGGCGCGCGCCTTTGAGTTCGACTTCGGCCAGTTGCGCAGCTATCCCGAGCGCGAATTCACGATGCAATACAACGAGTCGGATGCCCATTTCCTGCGCCGCTTGTGGAAGCGGCGCGGCATCGCGTGGTTCGTACGGCCTGGCAAATCAAGCGAAGGCAATGGCGATAACGTGCCAGTGCATACGCTGGTGCTGTTCGACGACGTAACCGCGCTGCAGCAGAACGCCGCCGGAACGGTCCGATATCATCGTGACGACGGCACAGAAACGCGCGACAGCATCACCGCCTGGCACGCCGTGCGTACGCTTAGCCCAGGCAAGACCAGCCGCCAAAGCTGGGATTATGCCAACGCCCAGATGTCGGCCAGCGACGAAACCGGCCGCAATGACCAGGGCGAGTGGGGCAACCAGCTTGCCGCAACCCTGGAAGACTACCTGGTCGACGTGCCGCATGCGGGCGACAGCAGTTCAGACTATCGCAACCTCGGCACGCTGCGGATGCTGCGCCACGAGTACGAATCGAAGTGCTACCGCGGCGAAAGCGGCGTGCGCGACCTTTGCATCGGCGAATGGATTGCCGTGACCGGGCATGCCGCGATCGATTCCCATCCGCCGGAAGAGCGCGAGTTCGTAATCACCGAACTGCATGTCGACGCCGAGAACAATTTGCCCAAGGCCCTGAACGACAAGGCACGCCGCCTGTTTGCCATGAACCGCTGGCGCGGTGGCAGCCTGGCTTCTGCATTGGAACAGGCCAGCGAAGAACGCGGTGTGCGCTACACCAACCATTTCAGCTGCGTGCGGCGCGGCATCGCCATCGTGCCGGCCTACGACCCACGCGTAGACCTGCCGCGAACCGAGGCACAAAGCGTAATTGTGGTGGGGCCGCCCGGCGAGGAAGTCCACTGCGACGACCTCGGGCGAGTGAAGATCCGCTTCCCGGCCTGCCGTCCGGAAGATCACCCCAATGGCGCCGGGGCATCCGGGAGCGAGCGCGACTCGGCCTGGGTACGCATTGCCGGCACATGGGCCAGCCGCCAATGGGGCGCGATTTCGCTGCCGCGCGCAGGGGACGAGTGCATCGTCACCTTCCTGGGCGGCGATCCGGACAAGCCGATCATCACAGGCCGCGTGCACGGCGGCACCACGCCGCCGCCAACCTTCAGCCACGCCGGCGGGCTGCCGGGCAACCGCTACCTATCGGGCATCAAGAGCAAGGAAGTGCAGGGCGCGCGCTACAACCAGTTGCGCGTGGACGATACGCCTGGCGAGATCAGCGCCCAACTGGCGAGTGAACATGGGCATAGTGAGCTGAATCTTGGCTACCTGACCGATCCGCGCTTCGACGGCAAGGGCAGCCCGCGTGGCGAAGGTGCGGAGTTGCGCAGCGATCATTCAGTGGCAATCAAGGGCGCGCAGGGCGTCTTAATCAGCGCCGATGCGCAACTGCGGGCGGCAGGCCGCCAGTTGGAGCGCGATGGCCTGACTGGCCTGGCCGATGCCCTGCAAAGCATCCAGAAACAACTGGCCGAACTGGCCAGCACCCATCATGCAGAAGATGGCGACGGCAAGCCCCTGTCGCAGTTGATCGGCCACCTGAAGCAATGGGAAAAAGGCAGCAACACTGACGGCGGCAAGGGCAACCCGGCTGGCGGGCAGCCGATCGTCGCCGTGAATGCGCCGGCCGGTGCCATCCTGGGCAGCTCCGACAACATCGTCATTGGAGCGCAAACCCATGTGGACGTTGTCAGTGTCGGCAATACACAGGTATCGGCGGGGCGTAACCTGCTGATGCGCGCAGCACAAACCGTGAGCTTGTTCGCACACAAGCTGGGCATGAAGCTTGTTGCGGCTGAAGGCAAAGTCGAAATGCAGACACACCAGGACGATATCGAGCTCACTTCGGCGAAGCGGATCGTATTGTCCGCCTCGGAAGAAATCGTGATCCAGGCCCCGAAAGTCCGCATCGTGAGCCAAGGCGCCCAGTCGAACTATGGCGGCGGCGCGGTCACGCACCAGCTTAGCGGCGCATATACAGTCAAGTCCGCGACGTTCGCCCATAGCGGGGCCGGTGACGCCAGTCCGCAGGCATTGGATCTGCCAAAGAGCAAAGTCCAGTCGGACGAGAAGTTCATCGTACGCTACATCGGTAGCAATGCCCCCGTTAAAGGCGCGTCTTACATCATCAAGCTGAATAACGGCAATGTCATCAGCGGTAAAACCAATGCCAAAGGCGAGACCGAACTCACCAAAGAGCAAGAAATGCTCATCGCTGATATTGAGATCCGCGATGACGCCGATGCCTGACGAGAAGATCGAGAAATGACAGACACCACACCTACAAGGGAAGTTCCATCGCAATATGACGGCACAACTGTGCGCGCAAAGTCCGTGCTGTCGCCAAAAGGCTTTCCCGTGCGCGCGCTAGTCAAGCTTTACCCAAAACAGATTATCCCGATCATCTTCATCCCTGGGATTATGGGGACCAACCTGCGCGTAAAAGATGGCAAAGGCTACGCTTGGCGCCCGCCAAACGGTAAGCTGGCGGGCCTTATCCAAGTTATCCAGTACTTGGGCAAGGATGCCGCGGCCAGGAAAAAAGTGCTGCACCCGGATCGTGTCGAGGTTGACGGCGAGGGTTCCGTGAGCCTGACTCGAAACGTTGAGAGGCAATTGAAGGGGGCCCCGGACCTTGATCCTGAAAAGCTGGCGCGCCTGTTCGGTTGGGGCGAACTTCACCGAGATAGTTATGGGCGAATCCTGAATACTTTGCAAGAGCGCCTGCACGACATTTTGAAGACAGATGGCACACCTGACGACGCCTGGGTGCAGTTGGTGCTGGAACAGCAAAAGCTTCACCAGTTTGGCGCTGAAAAGCCGTTTGAGGAAATCACGACCGACGATCTGAAGCGATTCGCCAATGCCGCGTATCCGGTGCATGCAGTCGGTTACAACTGGCTGCAATCGAACAATGTCTCGGTCCAACGCCTGGTGGACAAGATCGACGCCATCACAGATTTCTACAAGAACACCTTGAACAAAGATTGTGAGAAGGTGATCCTGGTCACCCATTCCATGGGGGGACTGGTGGCACGCGCATGCACGCAATTGCAGGGAAAGAGCGACAAGGTGCTGGGAGTGTTACATGGTGTAATGCCCGCGATTGGCGCACCGGCGACCTATAAACGGATGCGAGCAGGTTTCGAAGGCGTCGAACAGGTCCTACTCGGGCGCAACGCGGCTGAAGCGACAGCAGTATTGACGCAGGCGCCAGGGCCAATGGAACTATTACCGACCGCAGAGTATCAAGCCAAGCTTCCTGGCGGTGTACAGCATTGGCTGCGTGCACACTACGGGAAGGAAAAGGACGCCAAGAATGAGGTATCGTCCTTCCTGGGTGAGGGTGATCCGTACGATCAAGTCTATTTAAACAGAACAGACTGGTGGCGTTTAGTTAAAGCGGATCTCATTAATCCGGTTAAAAAAGCTCAGCACAAGGAAACTGCCCCGCTTACGCAGAAAGTCCTTGACGCAGATTATGAAGACCCCGATTTTGAGATGTACGCGAAGGCGTTGTCGATGGCAAGAACATTTCATACGCAGCTAAAAGGGCAGTATCACCCGAACTGTCATGCCTATTATGCTGCTGATCCCGCACAGAAGGCATGGGGCGAGGTTCGGTGGGTCGCCAATTCTGCGATCTCGAGCTTTTCTCAAGGCGAGCTGATGGACGACGATTTGAACGGGGCCGTCAAGGTTAAATTCGGAGATCAAGCATGTGAGCTGGAGATCGCTAAAGGCGATCTGCCTGGGGATGGCACTGTACCCGAACTATCGGGACAGGCACCTAAGGCCTTTGTTAAGCAGATCTTCCGCCATGAAGGCAAGCAAAAGGGGCATTACAGTTATGATCATCAAGGCAGTTACAGCAACGAATTCACCGCTGGATTGGCTCTGTACTCGATCGTTAAATTGACCCTTGGATCGGGAATTTTGAAAGAGGTCGACAATGCATAATCTCACGCACTGTGTGCGAATAGGACTTGCTGTAGCCACAGTGGTTTCAAGTGTCGCGAGCATGGCAATTGCCGCACCAACTGCTGTTCTTAAGGATAAGAAAATGAGTACGAATGCGAATGAACAGTGGAAGACGCATTGCGTCGGCCGTTTCTTGATCGACCTTCCTGCAGACGCAGAGTATGTCGGTGGCAGTTACGACTATGCATTTGCGACTGTAGAGCGGAAACCCATGGGCAGAGAGGCGTTTCAGCAAGAAGTGGAGTCAGTTGAGAAGCGCCTCAAGGACACCATGCATGATTCCGGCACATCGCTGCTTTTGAAAACTAGTTCTCCAAATGAGAATATCAAGGTCTTCGGGTACTGGGAAAGCAAGGACCAACGCGTTGGCGTCGATATCTCCGGTTATGGTTGGATCAACGGTCAGCGTTATCTGCTCCACAAAGGTGCCTCTCCTAGCAAAGTCGAGGCTGCTGTAACCCGCATGGGAGCGACTATGACTAAGCTGCAGGGCAGAGAAAGTAATCTGCCGTTCACCCCTGGCTTTTGCATTGAGCAGGCCATATTTGCCGATGCCGGCAGCAGCAATAACGAAAGTCTCAACATTCGATTTCGTCTGAAGGGGCATTCAGATATCGTAGTCGACGTTGCAACCAATCTCAACGCAGGGGACCCACCCGAATCACTGTTGTCGCGTAAGCCCGGCGTCCTTAGCGCATTGGGTGTTCTCGGCGCTACGTTGGGTGGAATCCGCAATATCAAGGAAGGGGATCGCAAGATTGGTGACTATCCCGGCCAAGAATGGCTGATGAAGGCCCCTAACGACCACGGCCAACAGGCGCATCTGTTCACCTGGGAGGCGCCTGGTTTACACGCCGACGAACTCCACCCACAGATTCGTATCGACCTTCAGTCGGGAAATTTTGATGGTGGTCTCGATCCAAAGCCGATCAGCATGACCGATCAACAGATGCTGCAACTCTGGGACAAGATCCTCAACTCACTGCGACTGCGACCGACAAATGGAGCTAGAGACTCGACTGAGGAAAAGCCCTCTCAGCAATCGAGTAGTGATGTGCTTCCGTTGGGAGAGCTAGTACGTACCGGTGCAAGCTGCCCGCAGACGGGCTACTGGCAATGCCCAGAGAGCGACGTACACGGCAGCACGCGACTGTTCCATGCTGGCGATACCATGCCGCCAGCCATTATCAAGCGCGACTTGTCATTTGTTGAGCGCCTTCGAGGGAGCAGCGATCAGCACAGCACCAGTACCGTCTGGCGCCTGGTGCGATATGAGGGGCCGATTGTCATGAGTGTGCCAATGTCCCCAGCAAGCGACGATACCATCCAGCCCTCAAGCGATGCCTAAGCATGCCTAACGTCATTCGCCTCAACGACCCGACCTCGCATGGGGGCAAGGTCGTCAGCGTCAGTGCGACTTGGTTCACGGTCGATGGCATCCCTGTCGCCCGTGTCGGCGACCAATGCATCTGTCCTGTGCCGGGTCATAGCGTATGCGTCATCATCGAAGGGAGTTCCGAACATGCCATTGGCGGAATCCCGGTAGCCTATGACGGCCACAAGACAAGCTGCGGGGCGACTTTGAAATCTACCGTTACGACGTTCAGCTCCGCCTAGAATTGCGCCACTTCACGTCGCGGTTGCGCCAGCCTTGGTCAGTCGTTAATATTATGTAAATTTTGTCAACTGGTGGCTGGCGCGCGCATGCTGGATGTCTTGATTACTGTCGATGTGGAGATCTGGTGCGATGGCTGGCAAGACATCGATGCCCGCTTTCCGGATGCCTTCCGGCGCTACATCCATGGCCCCACGGCGGGCGGCGACTATGGCTTGCCTTACCAGCTCAAAGTGCTGTCCGACCATGGGCTGAAGGGCGTGTTCTTCGTCGAACCGCTGTTCGCAGCCCGCTTCGGCCAGCAGCCGCTGGCGGAGATTGTGGGGATGATCGAAGCGGCCGGGCATGAGGTGCAACTGCACCTGCATACCGAATGGGTGGACGAGGCGCGCGAGCCGCTGCTGCCATCTGCGGCTGGCAAACGCCAGCACCTGCGCTATTTCTCCCTCGACGAACAGACCATCCTGATCCGCAAGGGCATGGCCATGCTGGACCAGGCGGGGGCGACCAACGTGAACGCCTTCCGCGCCGGCAGTTTCGGCTTCAACCGCGACAGCCTGCATGCGCTGGCAGCCAACGGCCTGCCGTTTGACAGCAGCTACAACGCCACCTTGATGGGGCCGGACAGCGGGGTCATGCCGGGCACCCTGATGACCGATCCAGCCAGTTGCGATGGGGTGACCGAGTATCCGATGACGGTGTACAGCGACGGCCGCGGCTTGCGCCACGCGCAACTGACGTCCTGTTCGTCGGCGGAGCTGGAAGGCTTGCTGTGGCAAGCTCTGGAGCAGGGCCGGCAGGCGTTCGTCCTCCTTTCGCATGGCTTCGAATTGCTCAATACCGCCAAGAACCGCTGCGACCCTGTGGTGGTGCAGCGCTTCCGTCGCCTGTGTCGATTCCTGGCGCAGCACAGCGACAGTTTCCGCACCGGTGGCTTTGCCGGCCGCGGGCAAGCCGCAGCCGGCATCCAGCACGGCCCGCTGACTTCGCCATTTCACCGCACCGGCATGCGCATGCTGGAACAGGCATACCGCCGGAGGTATGGATGAGCCGCTGGGAATTGCGCCAGGTTCCATTCCGCTTCCAGCTCAGCGACCTGACGCTGGCGAGCTACGCCTTGCCACTGCAGGTGCGTCCGGAAAAACTCGGCGCTCCGGTGCGGCAGGTGCAGGCGCTGCAAGCGCCAGTGCAGGAACTGCTGCCCGGCAGCCAGGGCTTCCTCGAGCGCGGCGTTCCGCTCGAGGAGCAGGCGCCGTCGTTCCGCAAAGCTGGCGACTACCTGTGCTACGTGCCGCAGCATTACCGCCACTGCTTCATTGACCTGGGCATGGGCTTCGCCGCCTACCAGGCCAAGTTCTCATCCAAGACGCGCGCGACCATTGTGCGCAAGGTCCGCAAGTTTGCCGACCAGACGGGTGGTGAGCTGCGCTGGAAAAGCTACCGTACGCCGGATGAGATCGACGCCTTCCTGCAACTGGCCTTGCCGCTGTCGCGCCGCACTTACCAGGATCGCTTGCTTGACGCCGGCCTGCCCGCCAGCGAATCGTTCCGCCAGCAGGCGCGCGGCTGGGCCGCCGATGACCAGGCGCGCGCCTATCTTTTGTTTGATGGCGAGCGCGCAGTCTCTTACCTGTTCTGCCCGGCCAGCGACGGCGTGCTGAGCTACTCCTACCAGGGTTATGACCCCGAATACATGAAGCTCTCGGTCGGCACCGTACTGCAATGGGTAGCGCTGGAGGACTTGTTTAACGAAGGCAAGTTCCACTACTTCGACTTCACCGAAGGCGAGACCGAGCACAAGCGCCTGTTCGCGACCGAGCAGCGCTTATGCGCGAATATCTACCTGGTGCGCCGCAGCCTGGCCAACAGCCTGCTGTTGCGCGCGCATTTCGCGATGAACCTGCTGTCGGGATGGTTGGGCCGCACGGTCGAGCGCTTCGGCCTGAAAGCGCGCCTGAAACGCATGCTGCGTTTTGGCCGGGTTGCCGCGATATGAAAGTGCTGCTCAAGCGACTGTTCCGCGCCGTGCTGGGCGACTATTCCATCTACCGGGTGCTGCAACGCAGTGCCAGCGCCGGGCCGGCGCCCGTGCCGCCACAGGCAGCGGACTTTGCCATCGGGCCGGTGCAGCGGGCCGAGATTGAGGCTTGCCCCGATCCGGTGATGCGCGAGCAGGCGTTTTACGCAGGCGAGGGCGCCCGTGCTTACGCCTGCCGCGATGCCGGCCGGATTGTCGGCCTGTGCTTCTACTGGTATGGGGAACGCTACCGGCCGCGCGGTTTCTGGCCGCTGCAGGACAGGCAAGCCAAGCTGGTGCAAATCATTACTGCACCTGCCATGCGCGGCCGCAAAGTGGCGCCGGCGCTGATTGCCGCCTCTGGCGCCGATATGGCTGCCCAGGGTTTTGACTGTCTGTTTGCACGGGTGTGGCATAACAACCACCCCTCCTTGCGCGCCTTTGCCACCGCCGGCTGGACCCGTTGCGCTCTAGTGGTGGAACTTAATCCGTTTCGGCTGGCTCGGCCGTGGCGCCTGCGCTTCCCTTAAGTTGGCCCAGCCTGTGAATTTCATGCAAGAATATGCGCTCGACCATCAAGGTGCAGCGCCATGACGAATAAACCGAACCTTGACTTGCTGCGTGCGGTGGCGGTGTTGTTCGTGCTGTTCTCGCATGTCTTCCGCACGGCGAACGGCCATGCTACTGCCGCTTCGTACGCGATGGGCCAGTTGGGCGTCATGATCTTCTTCGTGCACACCAGCCTGGTGCTGATGCAATCGCTCGAACGCCAGCAGGCCAGCGGCACTGCCTTGTTCAAGCGCTTCTATATCCAGCGCATCTGCCGCATCTATCCCTTGTCCATGGTCCTGGTGCTGGGCGTCTATTTCCTGATGGACCAGAATTGGACGCACTACGAATTGTTCACCAACCTGGCACTGGTGCAGAACCTGACGTACACGCGGCTGATGAGTGACCCGCTGTGGTCGCTGCCGCTGGAAGTGCAGATGTATTTCATGCTGCCCTTCCTGTTCGTATTTTTCCGCCACCGGCCGGTGGCGTGGTTGCTGGCTTTCTGGCTGATTTCCTTGCCGGTGGGGCTGCTGCCGCCCATTCTATCGCCGCGCCTGAATGTGTTCTCCTACGTGCCTTGTTTCCTCGGTGGTGTGATCGCGTGGCGCTTGCAAGACCGGCAGCGCCTGCCCGCGTGGCTGTGGCCGCTTATCCTGGCCAGCGCCAGCCTGGCCTACATCCTGTTTGCAGAAACCCGCCACAACTATTATTCGCGCTGGGCGCTTTGCCTGGCGCTGGGGCTGGCCATCCCGTGGGTGCGCCAGCTGGACGCGCCGGTCCTGAACTACGCCAGCAAGACCATCGCCAAATATAGCTACGGCATCTACCTGTTCCACTATCCGATGCTCGCGCTGTGCTTCGACACGCTGGCCGGCTGGCACCCGGTACTGCAGTGGAGCTTGTTCTGGGCCATGATGGTGGTGCTGCCTTACCTGGGCTACCACCTGATCGAACATCCGATGATCAAACTGGGCGCGGCCTGGCGCGAACGCAAGGAGCTTGGCGCCCGCCAGTTGACCGGCGCCTGATGCAGCGCAAGGGCTTGGCCACGCGCATGGTGCAGACTGGAAGTCCTGCACCATGCGATCGGAGCCGCCATGTTCAAGCCCAACCTCGACTTCCTGCGGGCGGTGGCCGTGCTACTGGTGCTGGTGGCGCACGCGGCCGGCTACACCATCCGCACCAATCCCGTTTCGTTTGCGCTGGGCCAGTTGGGAGTCATGCTGTTCTTCGTGCACACCAGCCTGGTGCTGATGCAGTCGCTGGAGCGCCAGCAATTGGAAGGGGCGGCCCTGGTGCGCGCCTTTTACCTGCAGCGCGCTTGCCGTATCTACCCGCTGGCGGCCGTCTTGCTGCTGGGGATTTACCTGTTCATGGATGCGCAGTGGACGCCATTCGAACTGGCGGCCAACCTGCTGCTGCTGCAGAACGTGGCGTATGCGCGCTATATGTCGCCTGTTATGTGGTCGCTTTGCCTGGAAGTGCAGATGTATGTGGTGCTGCCGTTGTTGTTCCTGTTGTTCCGCAAGCGGCCGGCGCGCTGGCTGCTTGCGCTGTGGCTGGCCTCGGTTCCGGTGGCCTTGTTGCAGCCGCTGCTGACCGCACGGCTCAGCCTGCTCGAGTTCGCGCCCTGTTTCCTGGCAGGCGTGCTGGCCTGGCGCCTGCAAGGGCGGGAGCGCTTGCCGGGATGGCTATGGCCGCCGCTGCTGGCGCTGGCCAGCGCAGTATTTGTTGCATATGCCGAGCCGCGCGCCAATAACTACGGACGGTGGCTCGTATGCCTGGCGCTAGGGCTGGCGCTGCCCTGGCTGCGCGAGCTGTCGGCGCCGCGGCTGCACCGCGCCAGCAAATTCATCGCCAAGTACAGCTATGGCATCTACTTGTTCCATCCGCCGATGATGGGCTTGGCGTTTCGCACGCTCGATACACTCTATCCATTCTGGCAATGGAGCCTTTTCCTGTCCTCGCTGGTAGTATTGACCGGCCTGGGCTACCACTTGGTGGAACTGCCGATGATCAGGCTTGGTGCGCGCTGGAGCGCGCGCCGGGCGGGCGCGGCGATGGCCGCGCCGGCTGCTTAGGTAAGTGGCCGCGCCGCCAGTTGCTCTGGCGTGGAGTAGATGGTCAGGTTCTCGCCGGCCAGGCGCTGCAGGTGGTCGAAGAAGCCTTGCGCGGGAATCCACCACGCTGGCGCCTCGCCAACCTGGCCGGCATGCAGCAGGCCGGCACGCTTGAATTCCGCCATGAAGTAGTCGCGCAGGTCTTGGCGCGAGCGATGGTCGATGCGGCGTTGCGCCAGCTCGGGGTCAAAGGGGCGCAGCGGCACTTCGCTGCGCTGGCCGGCCTGGTCGATGCAAGGCAGGCGGAAGGTTTCTTCGCCCCAGACCGGGACCGGGAAAGCATCGCCCATGGCGTCCTCCAGCACATGGTAGAAAGTGACTGGCCCCATCGAAATGCCCAGGCCCAGCACTTTGGCGTTGTCCAGGCCGACAAAGCGCTGCCACGGCGATCCTTCGCCGAATACCGACGGTGCACGGTGGTGGGCTTCGGTCAGGTAGGCCGCGTGGCGGCCCCAGGCGGAAACCGAGTGCGTCGGATGCACGCTGCGCGAGATGCCCGCGCCGGCCAGGAAGGCTTCCGGCAGGCGGCCCATATTGGTGCCGTGCTTGCGCACGTCGAACACATAGTCCTTCATCTCGCAGGTGCCACGGATCGAGCCGCCCGGCATGTAATAGGTGGGCAGCACCAGCGTGCCCTGCGGGCCGACCGCTTCCTGCAGCGCCTGCACCACGGTTTCGGCGCCGCCCTCCACATAGCCCAGGCTTTTCAGCGAGGAGTGAATGAACACGGCATCGCCGCTGGCAATGCCGAGCCGGGCAAGGCCTGCCACCAGCTCGGCGCGGCTGACATGGCGCTGAGTCTGTTTGACTTCCCTCGCGCTGCTGCGCCGGCGCAACTGTTCCAGGACAGCCTTGGCCAGGCGCTTGGCCTGTTCAAGCATGGCGCGCTTTCAGCAAGTCCTGTTCCAGCAGGTTGGCGTCGATGCAGAATTTGGCGGCCCAGTTCAGGAATTCATATTCGCCGTAGGCGCCGTCGACCGGGAAGGCGCCCTTGACTGCGCCGCGCGTTTCCTTGGGACCGTCGACCTTGATGGTGCGGCGCACGTACTGGTTCAGGCGGCGGCCGGCGTCGAAGTAGCGCGCTTCGCCGGTGAGCTGGTACAGCAGGAACAGGCAATGGGCGTTTTGCACCGAGCCGGTCAGGCAGGCCCAGGTGGCGGCAGGGCGCCACTGGCTGTCCATGCGGCCCGGCAGGAATCCGTCCGGGCCGACGACCTCGAGCAAGGCGCTGCCGGTGCGCACCGCAGCTTCCAGCAGTTGCGGGCGCTGTGACAGCAGGTAGCCTTCCAGCACGCCGCGCAGCACGTAGCCGATGGTGTGGCTCAGGGGATGGATTGGGTCGTTCAGGCAATTCGAAGCAAACCAGCCATTCGGCTGCTGCTTGGTCAGCGCCCATGCCACCTGGCGCAGGCCGGCGTCGCCGTAGCCGTGGCCCGGCGCCACGCGCTCGGCTTCGAACAGGCCCCAGGAGACATGGGTTTCGTAAGCTTTTTCACCCGGCTTGGCGAACGGGGTGGCGTGCTTGCGCCAGCAGCCGTCTTCATCGAGCGAATCGCGCAGCCAGGCGGCGGCACGGTGCATGGCGTCGAGGTATTTGGCATCGCCGTATTCCTTGGCGCCTGCCGCCAGCCCGAGCAGGATCTGGCCGGTATTGAAGGTGACCGGCACGCGCGGGCTGGAATCGATGCGGCCGCCCTGGAAGCCGCCTTCCGGGAACTGGATCGCGACGAACCAGTCCAGCATGCGGCGCGCCCGCTGGTGCAGTTCGGCGCTGCCCTGGCGGCGCGCCATCTCGATGACGGTCGGCACGATATAGCCGGTCGTTTCGGGGTAAGAGGTGGCCCAGCCCTTGACCAGGCTGAAGTCGCGCGCCACGCCGCCGTCGGCGGAAACGGAATGGTCCTGGGCCGCCCCCAGCCAGTCGGTGCACGCGGCAAGCACCGCGTCGATGCCGGGATCCTGGGCCGGCAAGCCGCGCTGGTCGGCCGCGCGCTCGGCCACGGCGCCCAGCGGCAGCGGCGCCTCGGGCGTGAATTTGTTCTTGATCGAGCGCAGGAGCTGGAGCATTTTATTCCCGTTAAATGTTGTCAATTGACCATCATGATCATGCCAGCCGGGCTGGCGACTGTCAATTTCACGATTGCTGCGATCATATCATTAAGATAATATGATGGACGTTTTTGCAATCCTGCACCGGACAGCTTCGCTTGCGGCACCAGGCCCGCTCCCTTATCCTGAATGCAATCCCTTCCCGGCAACGCGATGATTCCCGACTACCGATGAAATTCCAAACTGAGCTGGCGCGTGGCATGAAGTGGGTGGCTGGGGCCAAGCTGGGCTCGCAGGTGATCACCTGGGGCGTGACGATCTTCGTCATGCGCCTGCTGGCGCCTTCCGATTACGGCTTGCTGGCCATGTGTACTGTCGTGCTGGGCTTGCTTGGCATGTTTGCCGAAGTGGGCCTGGGCCCGGCGCTGATCCAGCGCAAGGACGTCAGCGAACAGGATTTGCGGCAAGCCATGGGCGTGGTGTGGCTGGTCAACCTTGGCCTGTTCCTGCTGACCAATGCACTGGCGCCGCTGGTCGCCGCTTTCTACGGGGAGGTGCGGCTGCAGCCGCTGCTGCATGTCCTGTCGGTGCAATTCCTGCTGCTGCCGCTGGCCATCGTTCCCGACGTGCGTCTGCAGCGCCGCCTGGAATACAAGCAGCGCTCGCTGGTGGAATTGACTGCCGCGCTGGTCGGCTCGCAGGCGACCTTGTTCATGGCACTGTTTGGCGCCGGCGTGTGGTCGCTGGTGGCCGGCATGCTGGCGACGCAGGCCTGGCGCATGGGGGCGCTCAACTGGTGCGCACCGGGCCAGCCGCGGCCGGACTGGTCGCTGGCCGGCATGGGCAAGCTGCTCGGCTTTGGCGGCAGCCTGACCGCCACCCGCCTCCTGTGGTACAGCTTCATGCAGGCCGACGTGGCGATCGTCGGCCGTGTCCTGGGCGACCAGGCGCTGGGCTGGTATTCGGTTTCGATGCACCTCGCTTCGCTGCCGGTGCAGCGCATGGCCGGCATCCTGAACCAGGTGCTGTTCCCCATTTTGTCGCGCACCCAGCACGACCTGCCGGCCATCCGCGCCGGCGTGCTGCAGATCCTCGGCTATATCAGCCTGCTGTCCTTCCCCATCCTGTGGGGCATGGCCAGCGTTGCACCGGAACTGGTGAGCGTGGTGCTGGGCAAAGGCTGGGAGGGCGCGGTCCTGCCATTGCAGGTCTTGTGCCTGGTGATGCCCTTCCGTACCCTGACCCAGGTGCTGCCAACGGTCACCGACGCGCTCGGCCAGCCGGGCATCAATTTCCGCAATGTGCTGCTGTCGTGCATCGTGATGCCGCCTGCTTTCTACCTCGGCACGCGCTGGGGCATCAAGGGGGTCGCCTACGCCTGGCTGCTGGCGTACCCGGTGGTGCTGTTCTTTAATATGCGCAGCATGCTGCTGGCCATCGGTGTCGGAATGGACGCCGTGGCGCGCCGCACGGGGCCGGCGCTGTTGTGCGCAGCGCTGATGTTCTGCGCCGTGACCCTGTTGCGCGCGCCGCTGGCGGCCCAGCCGCGGCTGTGGGCCCTGGTCGCCGAAGTCATGGGGGGCATGCTCGCTTATGGTGTGGCCAGCCTGCTCCTGAACCGCAATATGGTGTCCGAGGTGCGCGGCGTATTGCGCCGCCGCACAGCCGCCTGATTGTAAATTCGCAACAGCAGCTCATTGATTTTTACTATTGTAATTTTTCGTGAGTTTCCACAACGCATCATCTTCCTATACTTGACCGCATGATATGGCAAGGGGCGCCTGCTCGCGTCCCGCCCAGGCCATGCGGACCCCAGCTCCCGGTTCGTGCCAGATACTTCACTGTAGATAGCCGATAAGGAGCACTGCCATGCGCCTCAATACCCCTGTCACGAACCAGGAGTTCATCCTGGACGACGGCAAGACCATCGTTTCGACCACGGACCTGAAGGGCAAGATCACCTACGCCAACCCCTATTTCATCGAAGTCAGCGGCTTTACCGAAGACGAGCTGATCGGTGCCCCGCAAAACATCCTGCGCCACCCGGACATGCCGGTGGAAGCGTTTGCCGACCTGTGGTCCACCATCAAGGCCGGCATGCCGTGGAGCGGCATGGTCAAGAACCGCTGCAAGAATGGCGACTTCTACTGGGTCTATGCGAATGTGACGCCAGTGATTGAAGCCGGCCGCCCGGTCGGCTATATGTCGGTGCGTACCAAGCCCAGCCGCGAGCAGGTGGTACAAGCCGACAATCTTTACCGCGAAATCCGCGAAGGCAACCCGCGCCGCCTGCGCCTCGAACGTGGTCGCCTGCGCCGGCCCGGCTGGCGCAACTGGGCCAGCCAGCTGCGCGATATTTCGCTGGCCAGGCTCATCGGCATTGGCATGGGGGCGGTGACCGGCTTCCTGGCCTTTCTCGCCATTTCCGGCCTGATGAACCAGGCCCCGCTGTGGATGACGCTCGCCAATGCCGCTTGCATCGGCTTCACCCTGTATTTCTGGTACCTGCTGCAGCGCGCCATCGTGCAGCCGCTGCGCCAGGCCACCGGCTTCGCGCGCAAGATGGCCGGCGGCGACCTGACCGGCGTCCTCGATATCGGCGCCGACAATGAAATGGGCCAGTTGCTGGCGGCGCTGCGCCAGACCAATATCAACCTGCACAGCATCATTGGCGATGTGCGCAGCAATTTCGATGAAATCCAGACTGCCACCAGCGAAATCGCCAGCGGCAACCTCGACCTGTCGGGCCGCACCGAATCGCAGGCATCGAGCCTGCAGCAGACCGCCGCCAGCATGGAGCAGCTGACCAGCAATGTGCAGCAGAGCGCAGCGAGCGTGCACAGCGCCAACGAGCTGGCTGGCCAGGCGTCCAGCGTGGCGGCGGCGGGCGGCTCCATTGTTTCGCAAGTAGTGCAAACGATGGACGACATCAGCCAGTCGTCGCGCAAGATCCTCGACATTATCGGCATGATCGACGGCATTGCCTTCCAGACCAATATCCTGGCCCTGAATGCGGCGGTGGAAGCAGCACGCGCCGGCGACCATGGCAAGGGCTTCGCCGTAGTCGCTACCGAGGTGCGCAGCCTGGCCCAGCGTTCGGCCACTGCCGCCAAGGAGGTCAAGCAGCTGATCGACAGCTCGATCGCGAAAGTCGATGCCGGCGCAAAGCTGACCAATAACGCCGGCGCCACCATGAGTGAAGTGATCGAGTCGGTCGGCCGCGTCACCCGCGTCATGGATGAGATCCATCACGCCACCCAGGAGCAAAGCCGTGGCATTGGCCAGGTCAACCAGGCGGTGGTGCATATTGACGACATTACGCAACAAAATGCCGCCCTGGTGGAGCAAGCCGCAGCGGCGGCCAGCAGCCTCGCGCGCCAGGCAGAATGGGTGGCGCAGGCGATCGCCGTGTTCAAGCTGAAAGAGATTGCGGCACGCAGCGCCGCCCCGCAGCGCAAGGTGCTTGCCTTGCAGTAGCCAGCAGGATGTTATCAATAAACAATTTCAATTTGCTTTTGACTAATATATCATGCCAACCAGTAATTACAGTTGCCTGCTCCGTTGCCGGGCGCTTCGTTGTAAGAGAGTGAACAATGTGCGGACTAGTAGCTGTGCTCAACACCGATGGCCGTCCTGCCGAGATGGGCCTGCTCAAGCGGATGACCGACCTGATCCGCCATCGCGGACCGGATGACGAAGGGCATTACCTGGCCGGCCCGCTTGGCTTTGGCTTTCGCCGCCTGGCCATCCTCGACCTGTCGCCGGCAGGCCATCAGCCGATGAGCTTGCCGGACGCCGGCCTGACCATCATCTTCAACGGCGAAATCTACAATTACCTCGAACTGCGGCGCGAGCTGGAGGGCCTGGGCCACCAGTTCCGCTCGCGCAGCGACACCGAAGTCCTGCTGCATGCCTACCAGCAATGGGGCCAGCAATGCCTGGCGCGCCTGAATGGCATGTGGGCTTTCCTGATCCACGACAAGCGCCGCAACCAGGTCTTTGGCGCCCGCGACCGCTTCGGCATCAAGCCCCTGTACCGTTACCAGGACCGCAAGCAAGCCATGTTTGCATCGGAAATCAAGGCGATTCGCGACTCGGGCCGCGTCAAGGTGGGCACCAACTGGCAGGTTGCAGCCGACTTCCTGGTGCATGGCGCCCAGGCGCTGGACACCAGCCCGGCTTCGTTCTACGAAGAGATTTCCCAGGTCGGGGCCGGCTGCGCCTTCGAACTGGGCCTGGACGGCAGTTACCGCGAGTGGAGCTACTGGAGCGTGGCGCAGATCGAGCCGCGCCACGTAGCCGACCCGGCCGGCGAATACGCTGCCCTGTTTGAAGATGCCATGCGCCTGCACATGCGCAGCGACGTGCCGGTCGCGGTGCACCTGTCCGGCGGCCTCGATTCCAGCGCCATCCTGTGCGCCGCGGCACGCATCCGTGCCGCCGAAGGCGCGCGCGACCCGCTGCAATCGTTCAGCTTCATGGACGAGGACTTCGACGAGCGCAGCTACATCGATGCCACGCTGGCCCAGACGGGCGCGCGCATGGAGCCGCTGCGTGCCAGCGCACGCCAGATCTGGGACGACCTGCCAAGCCTGCTGTGGCACCAGGACGAGCCGGTGCAGTCGATGGCAGCGGCAGTCAGCTTCCAGCTCATGAAGCAAACCGCTGCGCGCGGCGTCAAGGTGGTGCTGAACGGGCAGGGCGCCGATGAGACGGCGGCCGGCTATCCCTCCTTTTTCCGCCATTACTGGCACAGCCTGATGCGCGCCGGCCAGCCCAGCCAGGCCTGGAGCGAGATCGCCGCCTATGTGCGTTGCCACGGCGGCAACGCCAGCGGGCATTTCCGTGCGCAACTGGGGCTGGGCCTGCGCAACGTGCTGTCGGGCTTGCCGCCCTATCGCCTGCTGGCGCAGCGCCGTGCCCGTGCGGCCGCTGGCACCAGTTCCTGGCTGGAGCCGGGCCTGTGCCGGCAAGCGCTGCCGCAATTGGCCAGCCGCGACCAGCGCTTGCCGGCCGCGCTCAGCCATGCGGTGACGGTGGCGCCCCTGCCGCTCTTCCTGCGGGTGGAAGACCGCAATGCCAGCGCCCATTCGATCGAGGGGCGGGTGCCCTTCCTCGACTACCGCCTGGTGGAATTGCTGTTCCAGTTGCCGGACGACTGGCATATGCGCGGCCACTGGAACAAATATGTGCAGCGCGAAGCGCTGCGCGGCCGCATTCCGGAGCTGGTGCGCACGCGCGTCGACAAGATGGGCTTCCCGGTGCCGTCACGCCGCTGGCTGTGTGGTTCTCTGTATGAAGTTGCGCGCGACTTGCTAAGCAGCCGGGCGGCACGCGAACGAGGAATCTACAACATTCCGGCCTTGTTGCAAAAACTCGACCGCATGAAGGCAGACGAAGCCGAGCCGGCGATCCCCCTGTTCGATATCGTCGAATTTGAATTGTGGTGCCAAATGGAAGCGCCGCAGTCTATCCAGCATGCCGCGGTAGCCGCCTAAGCTGTCGCGGAAAAGCCTTTTCCTAAAGGCAACCCACACAAAGGCTGTGACAGCCGGCCCGTCGTGGTGTAAAATTGACAATGAATGCCACAATTGCAATAAAGTTGACAGATAAGTCAATGCTGACCGTGGCGCCGATCCAACTGTTCCAAAAAGAAATGTTAAATGCGTGCAGAGCGAAAGCGACTGCATGCGGCCGTCTTCGCATTGAAAAGCGGGCATTAATTGTGAACCCGGCATTGTAGTTGGCAGGCGCCTGTTATATGGTTAGCATAAGTGTAATAAGTAATTCTGATCAGGAACTAACATGGATGACACAAAGGTTGTTGCTGTAGTTGGCCTCGGCTATGTGGGCCTGCCACTGGCGGTTGAGTTCGGCAAGAAACGCAAGACTATTGGTTTTGACCTGTCGCAGTCCAAGATTGAGAATTACCGACAATTCTGCGATCCCACCGGCGAAGTGTCGGAAGCGGAACTGCGCGCAGCAACCCAGTTGCATGTGACCTACGATCCGGCCGCGCTGGCCGATGCCGATTACATCGTGGTGGCGGTGCCGACCCCGGTCGACAACGCCCATTCGCCCGATTTCAGTCCGCTGGTCGGCGCCTCGACCACGGTCGGCAAATACATGAAGAAGGGCGCCATCGTCGTGTACGAATCGACGGTTTATCCCGGCGCTACGGAAGAAGTCTGCATCCCCGTGCTGGAAAAGCATTCCGGCCTGAAATGGCCGCAAGACTTTAACGTCGGCTATTCCCCGGAACGTATCAATCCAGGCGACAAACAGCACCGCCTGACCACGATTTTGAAGGTGGTTTCGGGAGATAATCCTGCAACTCTCGAACAGGTTGCTAAACTATATGAATCGATAGTGACTGCTGGGGTATACCGGGCTTCCAGCGTGAAAGTTGCGGAAGCAGCCAAGGTGATCGAAAATACGCAGCGCGACCTGAATATCGCGCTGATGAACGAGTTGGCAATCATCTTCGACAAGATCGGCATCGATACGCTGGAAGTGCTGCAGGCGGCGGGCACCAAGTGGAATTTCCTGCCTTTCCGTCCCGGCCTGGTTGGCGGCCACTGCATCGGCGTCGATCCTTACTACCTGACCCACAAGGCCGACATGATCGGCTACCACCCGCAGGTGATCCTGGCGGGGCGTCGCATCAATGACGGCATGGCCAAGTTCGTGGCCGAGAAAACCGTCAAGCAAATGATTGCGGCGGGTTGCCACATCAAGGGCGCGAAAGTCAATGTGCTGGGCCTGACCTTCAAGGAAAACTGCCCGGACTTGCGCAACTCGAAGGTGGCGGACGTGGTGTTTGAACTGAAGTCGTACGGCCTGGACGTGCATGTGCACGACCCGGTGGCCGATTCGGAGGAATCGGTGCACGAATACGGAATTCGCCTGGAAAGCTGGGACAGCCTGCCGCAAGCGGACGCGGTGGTGGCTGCGGTGTCGCACAAGGAACTGCTGGCGCTGTCGCTGGCTGACCTGTCGGCCAAGCTGAATCCGGGTGGCGTCTTCATCGACGTGAAATCGGCGTTCAATATGGCAGGCCTGGAAGAAGCTGGTTACAGCGTCTGGCGCCTGTAAATAAAAATAGCAGGGAAGCCTGGGAGGGCTGTAGTGGGCAAGTTTGACGACGTGCGGCTGCACTTGCGTGGCCAGCGATACCATTGGCTGGTGACGGGGGCTGCCGGATTCATCGGCTCCAACCTGGTGGAGGCGCTGCTCAAGCTCGGCCAGCAGGTCACGGGCCTGGACAATTTCGCCACCGGCCACCAGCACAACCTGGACCAGGTGCGCGAAGCCGTCGGCTCCGCGGCCTGGGCTTCGTTTGCCTTCATCGAGGGCGATATCCGCGAGCTGGCAACCTGCCAGCAAGCCTGCGCCGGCAAAGACTATGTCCTGCACCAGGCGGCACTGGGCTCGGTCAGCCGCTCGATCGACGATCCGCTGCTGACCCACGGCACCAATGTGACCGGCTTCCTCAACATGCTGGTGGCGGCGCGCGACGCGAAAGTGAAGCGCTTCGTCTACGCCGCATCCAGTTCCACCTACGGCGACCATCCCGCGCTGCCGAAAGTGGAAGACACCATCGGCCGGCCGCTGTCGCCGTATGCCGTCACCAAATACGCCAACGAGCTGTACGCCGATGTGTTCGCCCGCACCTACGGCATGGAAACCATCGGCCTGCGCTATTTCAACGTGTTCGGCCCGCGCCAGGACCCGGAGGGCGCTTATGCGGCAGTGATACCGCAGTGGGTATCGGCCCTGATCCGCAACCGTCCCCTGTTCATCAATGGCGACGGCGAAACCAGCCGCGATTTCTGTTTCATCGACAACGTGGTGCAAGCCAACCTGCTGGCAGCCATGGCCGACAAGCCGGGTGCCGCCAACCAGGTGTACAACGTGGCGCTCAACGAGCGCACCAGTCTCAACCAACTGTACCTGATGATGCGCGAGCTGTTGCAGGAGCGTTTCCCGCACCTGCTGCAGCACCAGGCGCAATACCAGGGGTTCCGGGCCGGCGACGTGCGCCATTCGCAGGCCGATATCACCAAGGCGCGCGAGCTTTTGGGTTTCGATCCGTCGCACCGTATCGGCGATGGATTGAAGGAGGCCATGGATTGGTACGTCCGCCACCTGGCCCCGCAAGACAGTTAACGAGACACGGCCGGAAGGTTCCGCGCGCTTTCACGGCCAGCATGAGCAGCAAAGCGGGAGGGGATAAAAATGCTAAGAATTTCCAATCACTACATTTCCAAGGTTGTCTTCAGCCTGCTCTTCCTGGAGGTGTTGATTCTGATTGGCTCGTTCTACGCTGGCGCTGGTCTGCGTTTTTTCGACGGTGACCAGTTCGCCATACCGAAGCTCGACCACTTCTTCATGTCGGCCTGCATCTTTGCGGCCGCGATCGTGTTCAGCATGTCTGCGCTGGGCATGTACCAGATCAATTTCCAGGAAGGCTTGCGCAACCCCTTCTTCCTGCAATTGATGCCTTCGTTCGCCATGGGCTTTTGCATCCTGACCCTGGTGTTTTACCTGGCGCCCGACCTGTATTTCGGGCGCGGCATCCTGGTGCTGGTGTTCATCATTTCCGGCATCGGCATCCTGCTGGCGCGCGCCATGTTCATGAAAACATCGCGCACGCATTTCCTCGCCACGCGCATCATCTTCCTCGGCGGCGGCGCCATGGCAAAGGAATGCGGCGAGCTGGCCACGCGCGACACCAATTACCGCCGCTACGACGTGGCCGGCTATGTGGCGGTGCCGTCGGAAGAAACCTGCGTGCCGCAGAACCAGCTGCTGCACCTGCCGGAAGGCGGTTCGCTGGTAGCGCTGGCAAACGCCCAGCGCGTGTCGGAAATCGTGGTCTCGGTGCAGAACCGCCGCGGCGGCGCCTTCCCGATCAAGGAGCTGCTCGAGTGCAAGCTGTACGGCATCCAGGTCACCGATGCCGCCACCTTCTTCGAGCGCGAAACTTACCAGATCCGCGTCGAATCGGTGCAGCCGTCCTGGCTGGTGTTCGGCGGCGGCTTCGACCAGAGCTTCATGCGCACTTTCATGAAGCGCGCGGTGGACGTGGCAGCCAGCCTGTCCTTGCTGGTGGTGTCGCTGCCGGTCATGATCCTCACCGCCATTGCCATCGTGATCGAAGATGGCGCGCCGGTGTTCTATTCGCAGGAACGGGTGGGCATGGACGGCCGCGTGTTCCGCGTCCTGAAATTCCGCAGCATGTTCAAGAATGCGGAAAAGAACGGCACGCCGCAATGGGCTGCCAAGAACGACCCGCGCATCACGCGCGTGGGCAATATCATCCGCAAGCTGCGCATTGACGAACTGCCGCAAATCCTCAATGTGCTGAAGGGAGAAATGTCCTTCGTCGGCCCGCGCCCCGAGCGTCCTTACTTCGTCGAGCAACTGACGGAGCGCGTGCCATATTACAACGTGCGCCACAGCATCAAGCCGGGCATCACCGGCTGGGCCCAGGTGCGCTATGGCTATGGCGATACGGTCGAAGACGCGCTGCAGAAACTGCAGTACGACCTGTACTACGTCAAGAACAACA
>Ga0307408_100000236_pt1 | contig 57955 bp, 44 predicted proteins | sample 322Cmetagenome_FD_202116 | JGI IMG/M metagenome (GOLD analysis project Ga0307408, IMG submission 202116) | Maize rhizosphere microbial communities from greenhouse at UC Davis, California, United States - 322HYB-C-3 | ecosystem: Host-associated > Plants > Roots > Rhizosphere > Soil | place... | reverse complement strand
CAAAAATTGATTAGGACTGTCCTCCGCTGGCGGAGGTGCCGATAGGCGGAGGTGGTTAATGCGCTTAATTATAACATATCGCATATTCCTCCCCCCTTCCCCCCTCCAGAGGGGGACACTAATCGCCAACCGACATATCGCTTTATTTCAATAGGTTACAACCCGAAAACCACTCCTTAAGTTAACGGCTATGCCCTCTGGGAGAGATGCCGAAGGCAGAGAGGGTAGTACGCTTTACAGGTTGCCGCTTTTAATTACTTTACATTGTTAATTTCAAAGATTTGAATCCATAAAACTAAATTTAAACGTCTTAATCCTGCATAGTCTTATACCCTCTCTGCCTCACGGCATCTAATGAGATAATGATTTGTTCTTTAACGGTCTCATTGAGCTCCTTACAGTCGGTTCTCCCGAGGGGAGAGAAAGGCACCTACACCAAGGCTGCAATGGGCCGGCACTAATCGTCTTTAAGGTGATGGCTGTAGCTACAGCCAAAAAAGAAAAACGCCCGACCCTCACGGGCCAGACGTTCTTATTAAGAGAAAAGTAAACTATGGGAGTTCGTATACAAATTTGTGGTGAAGCCGGATTACTTCCAGCCTCCGCCTAAATTGCGGTAAACATTTACCACGGCATTCAACTGGTCGCGTTTGGTTTCAATCAGCTCCAGTTTTGATTCTAAAGCATCACGCTGAGTCATCAGTACTTCAAGGTAATCAGCCCGTGCAGAAGCAAAAAGATCGTTCGAGATTTCGATAGACCGATTAAGTGCATCTACCGATTTCGATTTAAGATCGTAGCTTTTTTCCAGGTTGCTGATGTTTGACAGTTGGGTTGATACCTCCAGATATGCATTCAGAATAGTACGCTGATAGTTATAAAGCGATTGTAATTGCTTTGCGCTGGCACTGTAAAACTCTGCTTTTATGGCATTCCGGTTAATCAGTGGTCCGGCTAAATCCCCGGTAAGGGAATAAAGCATAGACTCTGGAATTTTAGTTAAGTACGATGGTTTAAACGCCTGTAATCCCAAACCGGCACTAATACCCAGGGATGGATAAAACTCTGCACGAGCAACTTTCACATCCAGTTTAGCTGCAGCCAGTTCAAGTTCTGCCTGTTTAATGTCCGGACGATTGGCAAGCAATTGAGCCGGGATTCCCGCTTTAACCGTTTGTGGCACAAGTGCAAGGAAGTTTCCTTTTTCGCGGGGTATTTCCTGAGGGTAACGCCCTAAAAGGAAGTTGATCTTATTCTCGGTAGCCTTGATCTTTTGAAGGATATCAAATTCCATGCTCTGCGATTTTAAAACCTCTGCCTGGAATTTCTGTACCGGAAGTTCTGTTACCCTTGTAGCTTCTTTCTGCACCTTTACAATTTCAAGCGCATCTTTTTGCAGGCTGATGTTTTGTTTCACAATGGTCAGCTGGTTATCCAAAGCAAGCAACTCATAATACGAATTAGCTACTTCGGCAATCAGGTTGGTGAGCACAAAGTTCCGGCCCTCAATGCTGGAAAGGTATCGGGCTACAGCCGCTTTCTTGGCATTATGCAGCTTTTTCCAAATGTCTACTTCCCAGTTGGCATATACGCCAGCTGCGAAATCGGTAAGAGGATCGGGCATTTCCTTGCCTTCTTCAATTTCTGTAGAAGCATCTCCGGCACCCTGGCTGGTATAGCGCCCAACTTTCTCCACGCCCGCACCAACTTTGGCCCCTACAATAGGTAAAAGCGGTCCCTGACGCAAGCGGGCTTCGTTCTTCGCAATTTCAATCTCCTGCAATGTGATCATCAATTCCTGATTGTTTTTCAATGCAGTATCAATAAGGTTGCGCAGGTTCGGATCAGTAAAAAAGTTTCGCCATTGAATGGCCGAAGTATTGGTGGTGTCCCGGCTCTCGTTGTACGAGCCGGGAACCGTTTTATTTTCCGCCGTTTGAATTATTGACGGGACTTTGCAGCTTGCCACAGTAAGGCCAATGCCCAATATGCCAAAGCCGGTGTATTTTCTCAGGTTAAACATATTGCTCAATTCTTTCTTTTTTGGTGTGATGTTCGGGTTCTTCCGTCAATGGGCTTTCTTCTTCGTGCTTAATAAGTGTGAAACGTGCCGCAATACTGCCGAAGATGTAATACAAGCCAGGGATGATAATTACACCGAAAACAGTTCCCAGAAGCATACCCCCAAGGGCTGCTGTACCAATAGTTCTGTTGCCTAATGCACCCGGACCATGTGCAAATACCAGCGGAATCAATCCGGCAATAAATGCAAAAGAAGTCATCAGGATAGGACGGAAACGGATCACAGCACCCTGCATTGCCGCTTTCAGAATAGACTCGCCAGCACTGTGCCGCTGAACGGCGAATTCAACAATCAATACGGCATTCTTACCCAGCAAACCAATGAGCATTACCAGAGCCACCTGTGCATAAATGTTATTCTCAAGTCCCATCAGCTTCAACAAGAAGAAGGTTCCGAAAATACCGGCAGGAAGCGAAAGGATAACCGCCAATGGAAGAATGAAACTTTCGTACTGGGCCGCAAGAACCAGGTAAACGAAGGCCAGGCAGATAAGGAAGATATAAACAGCTTCATTTCCGCGGGCAACCTCATCCGCCGAAATACCAGCCCAGTCTATACCGAAGCCTCTTGGCAATGATTTTTGCGCTACTTCCTGAATAGCCTTAATCGCCGCACCACTACTGTAACCCTGCGCAGCCGCTCCGCTTATTTCAGAAGCATTATACATGTTGTGGCGGGTAATTTCCGACAATCCATATACTTTCTCCATCTTCATGAAGGCCGAGAATGGCACCATTTCATCTTTATCATTCTTCACGTACAGTTTAAGAATATCTTCAGGCAAAGCACGGTATTGTGGCAGTGCTTGTACCATTACCTTATAAGGACGCCCGAATTTGATAAAGCTGGTTTCGTAGTTACTGCCAATCATGGTAGAAAGCGTGTTCATAGCATTCTCAATGGTTACGCCTTTCTGTTGCGCAATGTCGTTGTCTATCTTCAAACGATATTGCGGGAAACTGGCGCTATAGAACGTAAATACAGAAGATAGTTCCGGACGTTTACTCAGCTCCTTCACAAAATCTTTACTTACGGTTTCCATCTTTTTGAAGTCGCCTGTTCCGGTTTTATCCAGCAAGCGCAACTCAAAACCACCTGCAGCTCCATATCCCGGTACTGCCGGTGGCTGGAAGAACTCGATATTTGCTCCGGAGATATCCTTACATCTCGCTTCCAGGTCTTCTATAATCTCGGTACAGGAGTGTTTGCGTTCATCCCATGGTTTTAAGTTTACCAAACAGGTTCCTGCGTTGGCTCCGGTTCCTTCAGAAAGGATCTCATAACCCGCAAGAGACGAAACTGATTGTACTCCATCCACTTCTTCGGCAATTTTCTGCAAGCGTTCAGAGATCTGGTTGGTTCTTTCCAGTGATGATCCCGGAGGGGTTTGGATAACCGCATAGAACATACCCTGATCCTCGTTCGGGATAAAGCCTGAAGGCAGACTATTGCTCAGAAAGAAGGTTCCGGCGCTGAAAGCCATCAATACAATGAAGGTAGCTGCTCTTCGGGTAACAACCAATTTCAGAAGGCTCTGATATCTTCCCGTAAGGCGATTAAATCCATTATTGAATCCATCCAAAAACTTATCAACCAGGTTCTTTTTCTTCGCATGGCCGTGATTGTTCTTCAACATCATGGCACAAAGTGCAGGTGTAAGCGTAAGTGCCACCACTCCCGAAAGGATGATGGAAGTAGCCATAGTAATGGCGAACTGGCGGTAGAAAATACCTACCGGGCCCGACATAAATGCTACCGGAATAAATACAGCCGCCATCAGGAAGGTAATCGCAATGATAGCTCCGCTGATTTCATGCATGGCTTTCTTCGTTGCCTTTAAAGGCGAGTAGTGGAATAGTTCCATCTTGGCATGGACGGCCTCGATCACCACAATTGCATCATCTACTACCACCCCAATGGCCAGTACTAATGCGAATAGCGTAATAAGGTTTAACGTAATGCCAAAGAACTGCATAAACATGAACGTTCCGATAAGCGATACCGGTACCGCAATGGCCGGAATCAATGTCGAACGCCAGTCGCCGAGGAAAAGGAACACCACAATACCTACCAGGATAAAGGCTTCTACAAGGGTGTGAACCACTTTCTCGATAGAAGCATCAAGGAATTTTGAAACGTCGTAACTAATCTCATAATCCATTCCTTTCGGGAAGGAGTTGCCTTTAATCTCTTTAAGCTTGGCTTTCACATTCTCAATTACCTGGCTGGCATTACTTCCGTAAGATTGCTTTACCACAATTGCCGCCGAAGAACGTCCGTTCAGGGTAGAGTACAAGTCGTACATCGAACTACCAAACTCAATGCTGGCCACATCTTTCAAGCGAAGAATTTCCCCGTTAGGGCTTGATCTTAAGATGATGTTCTCGTATTGTTCTTTGGTACTGAAACGGCCCGAGTATTTCAATACATACTCAAAAGCTTGCGATCTTTTACCCGAGCTTTCTCCTGTTTTACCTGGTGATGCTTCTAGGCTTTGTGCGTTTAGCGACTCCATTACTTCTTCAGAAGAAATCTTGTAGGCAAGCATCCGATCGGGCTTTAACCAGATACGCATTGCATATTCGCGGTTACCAAGAATTTCGGCATAACCAACGCCATTTACACGCTTCAACTCCGAAAGAATATTAATGTCGGCAAAGTTGTAAAGGAACTTTTGGTCCATGTGCGAATCCTTACTGAACAAGTTGATGTACATCAGCATGTTCGATTCCTCGCGGGTGATCTTAACGCCTTCCCGGATAACCAGAGGAGGCAATTTGTTGGTTACGGCAGCTACACGGTTTTGAACGGCAACTGCAGCAATGTTCGGGTCGGTGCCCAGGTTAAATACCACCTGGATGGTCGCCTCACCATCATTACCGGCATCAGATGCCATATATTTCATTCCCGGTACACCATTGATAGCTCTTTCGAGAGGGATCAGTACCGCTTTGGTCATCAGCTCATTGTTCGCACCGGGATATTCGGCGGTAACATTCACCTTTGGAGGTGAAATAGAAGGGAACTGCGTTACCGGGAGGTGGGTTATAGCCAACACCCCCAGGAACACAATAATGAGCGATATTACTATAGACAGGACGGGCCTGTGTATAAATTTATTAAACATTTGATTACTGTTTTAGGGATGAAACCATTATTCTGTGTACAGCTTCAGATCTGAAACCACTTTTTGCGGTTGAACAAAAGCATACTCGATCTTATCATCGTCTTTCACTTTCTGAACGCCATCAAGGAGGATCTTATCAGTTTCTGAAAGTCCACCCGAAACCACGTATAAGTCGGGCATTTCGTTGCTGATGGTGATGTTTCTTGAGCGAACTACATTGTTTTTGTCGATTACGAACACATAGATCTTATCCTGAATTTCGTAAGTAGCTTTTTGTGGGATGATGACTGCATTAGGCAAAGGAACCGTCATGCGTACTTTACCAGTTTCACCATGTTTTAGAAGCCCTTTGGGATTAGGGAATTTAGCTCTGAAAGCGATATTACCTGTTTCATTATCGAACTCACCTTCTATTGTTTCTACAATTCCGGTGTAAGGCAACAGCTCATTGTTGGCCAAAAGCAGTTTCACTTTATCGTGTACGCCGCTTTTTGCACTGGTTTTATAATTCAGATATTCTGGCTCAGATACATTGAAATAAGCAAACATCTCGCTATTATCAGAAAGACTGGTTAGTAACTCACCTTCGTCAATCAAGCTTCCTAGTTTAAGTGGAATTCGGTCTAGGGTGCCACTAAATGGCGCACGAATCTCAGTAAACGATAAGTGTAGCTTAGCCAGCGCAACTTCCGCTTTAGCCTGCTCTACTTTAGCTTCAGCCAAAGCCAGCTCGTTCTTCGAAACTACCTTTTTGTTGAACAGGGTTCTGGTGTTCTCCAGCTCAATCTCTGTCGCTTTTGCTTCTGCCTGGGCTTTCAATAATTCTGCCTGGTATATTTTCGGCATAATTCTGAACAGCAGCTGGCCGGCCTTTACAAACTGACCTTCGTCTACATAAATGCTTTCCAGAAAGCCTTTTTCCTGTGCCCTGATTTCGATGTTCCGGATAGAGCGAATTTGGGATACATATTCCTTATTAAAGGATGTGTCAATTTTAATAGGACTGGTAGCTACGTATTTGCTTTCCTCTTCCTTGGTTTCTGTCTTCGATTTACAGCTTGAAAAATACAACACGGCGCATAAAGCCGTGAGCATGAAAACTTTGTTCATGATATTGATGGTTGTTAAGTTTTATTAAATGATTTGGAGGGAACGATGATTCCCGAAACGAGGGGCTTCTGTTGTGCGGTTTTAAATCAGACCAGTATTCGACTTGGAATATACATATCACTCTTTGCCCGAACGAAAGATCAGATCAATAACAACGAAGCAAATAGTGGAATCAGATTCTCAGAACTCTCTGGAGAATATATTTATTAGAAGATGTATAAGATAAATGCCTGCAATGTGGCAGTTCATTTTTTAGGTAATTACCTAGTAGTAATAAAAAGGTTGTATAAGATAAGGTTATAAAGAACTGCGCCAGTACAACGTATTTGCGTGTAAAGGTTAGGTCTTCGTCTTCGTTCTCACTTTCAATACTAACAATGCTTTCCTGCTTTTCGCTCTCAGCGTTTTTCTTGCTTACAGTAAGATTGTGGATTAAAGAGGATGAGTTGTCGTGTTGTTGGTTTCTGAAAGTTTGAGCATAGCCTTCTCTATCAAACTGTGCCCGGGCATGAGCGCAGTCGTTCCCTCGTAGCAGAAGGAAAATTAATGATAGAAAGAAAATGAAAAAAGCTTTCATGTACCAATTGCAAAATTAAGCGAAGCTTGGACGTTAATACGAACCTTAACATTTTTTAACAGTCAGGGATTTGTCAATAAACACCGCAATGGATGCTTTATGAAAGAATATTTCTGCATCGCTTCAAAATTTGCAGGAATATTTAACTTTGTTGCGAAAAGAGCTCAAGTCGTTTTTATCACAATAGAGTACCTAATGAAACAACTAATTGTCCCCATTTTATTATTAATTTCCTTAAATCTTAATGCTCAGAAAACTATCCTTTTGTTGAAGGATAATGGAAAGAACGTTTCGGAAATGGATAGTGCAGATTATGTAAGAGAAATAAACCGTTTAGATACGAATAAATATGAACTCAAGGAATATTACAAAAATGGTAATCTAAAAAGAGCAGGTGTAGTAACCAGTTATAAGCCTAATTTGTCCTTTGATGGTGCTGTTGTAAGTTATTATAAAAGCGGCGGCAAGGAGGAAGACAAGTTTTATGTAAAAGGAGAGCCGATAGGAGAAGCTAGGGTGTTTTATCCAAACGGTAAATTGAAAAAGGAATTAGTTTATTTTAAAAAAGGAAAGGATCTGTCTGACTTCTCTGAAATGCCTTGTAGGTTAATCAATTATTATGACTCTTTAGGAACTCCGAAGGTTAAGGATGGGAACGGTGTTTATTTATGGTCAGATTCTGTTAGTACAGAACAAGGAAAGTATGTAAATGGATTCAAAGATAGTGTCTGGACGGAAGGAGATATTAAAACGGGACTTGTATATGAGATTCTATTTAATAATGGCGAGTTCATTTCAGGTAAAGTAAGAGATTCTAAGACAGGTAAGATTAAGCGAAATTTCGTTGAACAAAAGGATCCCATGTATCCCGGAGGGGTAATGAGGTTTAGAAAAGTTCTGGCTAAAAGATATATTATTCCAAAAGAGGCATTTAAGAATCATGTATCAGGTCGGATTATTCTAAGTTTTGTTATAGAGAAAGATGGGACATTAAGTGATGTTGAGATATTGCGTGGTTTAGGCTTTGGAACAGGAGAAGAGGCAGAAAGAGCACTGAAGTCTCTTAAGAAATGGAGTCCAGGAGAGCTTTATGGAAGGCCGGTTCGGGTTAGTTATACGGTGCCTATTACTATAACTACTCCTTGATGACGTTTTTTATGTACAGGTGTTAATTGACATTGTCCCTAAGTAATTATTTAACGACAGATAGTTTCCTGAAACCGATTTTTTTATACCTTTGCATCCCGACAATCAAGTCGGGATTTTTTTTCTTCACGAACAAGATTTCCTCTTGATTTTCAGGTCAATCGACTTTAGAAATTAAAAATTTATTTAGCCCTAATGCCAAGAGACACCTCTATTAAATCAGTCCTGATTATCGGTTCAGGACCAATTATCATCGGTCAGGCCGTTGAGTTCGATTATTCAGGTTCGCAAGCTGCTTTATCGTTAAAAGATGAAGGAATTGAAGTTTCAATTATCAATTCCAATCCGGCTACTATCATGACAGACAACGTGATAGGCGACCATGTTTATTTATGGCCCCTAACCTGCGATAGTATCGAGAAGATTTTACAAGAGCGTAAAATAGACGCTGTGTTGCCTACCATGGGTGGACAAACAGCGCTAAATCTTTGTAAAGAAGCCGAAGAGCAAGGTATCTGGGAAAAATATGGTGTGCGTATTATCGGTGTGGATGTTGCCGCTATTGAGAAGACCGAAAACCGTGAAGAATTCCGTCAGTTAATGGTGGATATCGGTGTAGGCGTTGCGCCATCAAAAATTGCAAACTCATTCCTTGAAGGTAAAGAAGCTGCGCAGGACATCGGTTTTCCGCTGGTAATTCGTCCTTCATACACTTTAGGCGGATCCGGTGGCGGCTTCGTTCATAAAAAGGAAGATTTTGACGCCGCTCTTAGCCGTGGTCTGCAAGCTTCGCCAACACATGAAGTATTGGTTGAAAAAGCAGTAATAGGCTGGAAAGAGTACGAGTTAGAATTGCTTCGCGATAGCAAAGACAATGTGATCATTATCTGTTCTATTGAGAACTTCGATCCAATGGGTATCCACACAGGAGACTCGATCACCGTTGCCCCGGCAATGACCCTTAGCGATCGTTGTTACCAGGATATGCGTAACCAGGCTATCAAAATGATGCGTGCTATTGGTAATTTCGCTGGTGGTTGTAACGTTCAGTTCTCGGTTGATCCGGTTACTGAAGCGATCATCGCTATCGAGATTAACCCACGTGTATCGCGTTCATCAGCGCTTGCATCTAAAGCAACAGGTTACCCAATCGCTAAAATTGCTGCTAAGCTGGCAATCGGTTATAACCTGGATGAGATCGAAAATCAAATTACAAAAACAACTTCTGCATACTTCGAGCCAACCCTTGACTATGTTATCGTAAAGATCCCTCGCTGGAACTTCGATAAATTTAAAGGAGCTAACCTGGAGCTTGGCTTACAGATGAAAGCTGTAGGTGAGGTAATGGGTATCGGTCGTACGTTCATCGAAGCGCTTCAGAAAGCTTGTCAGTCTTTAGAGATTGGTCGTGCCGGACTAGGAGCCGATGGTCGTCAGAACCGTAACCTTGAAGAAATTATGTACGGCTTAGAGCATCCAAGCTGGAACCGTTTGTTCTTGCTTAAGGATGCGTTCTCTCTGGGTGTGCCTTTAGAGTCTATCCGTAAAGTAACCAAAATAGACAAGTGGTTCCTTGTGCAAATACAAGAGCTTGTTCACCTTGAGCAGGAGCTTAAACGTTACTCTTTAAATAATATCCCTAAAGATTTCTTTGTAACGCTTAAACAAAAAGGATTTTCTGATGTGCAGATTTCCTGGTTGTTAGGTAACGTTACTGAAGATGAAGTTTACCAGCGCAGAAAATTGCTTGGTATTCGCCGGGTTTACAAAATGGTAGATACTTGTGCGGCCGAGTTCCCTGCACAAACACCTTACTACTACTCAACTTTCGAAGACGAAAACGAATCGATCGTTTCGGACAGGAAAAAGATCATTGTATTAGGTTCTGGTCCTAACCGTATAGGTCAGGGTATCGAATTTGATTACTCTTGTGTACACGGTTTGTTGGCTGCAAAAGAAACGGGCTTCGAGGCAATCATGATCAACTGTAATCCTGAAACGGTTTCTACAGACTTCAACATGGCCGATAAGCTTTACTTCGAGCCGGTATTCTGGGAGCACGTTCGTGAGATCATCGACCTGGAGAAACCAGAAGGTGTGATTGTTCAGTTGGGTGGTCAAACCGCTCTTAAAATGGCTGAGAAGTTGAAAGAAAACGGAATCAAAATCATCGGTACTTCTTTCGATAACATGGACATCGCTGAAGACCGTGGTCGTTTCTCTGACTTGTTGAGAGATTTAGATATTCCATACCCTCGTTACGGTGTTGCGGAAACTGCTGAAGAAGCGTTGGAAGTAGCTCATCATGTTGGTTATCCAGTTCTTGTTCGTCCAAGCTATGTATTAGGTGGTCAGGGCATGAGCATCGTTATCAACGACGAAGATCTTGAAAAAGCCGTAGTTAAATTATTGGGAGACCTTCCAGGTAACCGCGTATTGATTGATCATTTCCTTGACCGTGCAGAAGAGGCAGAGTCAGACGCAATTTGCGATGGCGAAGACGTTCATATCGTTGGTTTAATGGAGCATATCGAGCCTGCGGGTATTCACTCCGGAGACTCAAGTGCGGTGCTTCCTCCGTTCAACTTATCTGAGAATGTAATTAGCCAAATGGAAGATTACACTATCAAGTTAGCAAAAGCATTGAACGTTATCGGTTTGTTGAACATTCAGTTTGCTATCAAAGATGAAAAGGTATATGTGATTGAGGCTAACCCTCGTGCTTCTCGTACCGTTCCTTTCATCGCGAAAGCTTACAATGTGCCTTACATTAACATAGCGGCTAAAGTGATGTTGGGTGTAAATAAACTGAAGGATTTCACTATCGAAAGAAAACCCCAGGGCTACGCCATTAAAGAGCCGGTGTTCTCATTTGATAAATTCCCTGAAGTTGAAAAACAACTAGGGCCAGAAATGAAATCAACAGGTGAGGCTATCAGATTTATCAAAGATCTGAATGATCCTTATTTTGTGAAGTTGTACAAAGAAAAATCGATGTACTTATCGAAATAAAATAGAAAAGGCGGTTGTAATGACCGCCTTTTCTATTTTATTGAAATCTCTTATATGTTAACGGGTTAGGCCGGATGATGCTACCCTTCAAGTATTCTTACCAAGTCATCGTTAATATAGAAAACTTCTTTACCATCTCTTGAAGGGCTTAATATTTTAGCCTTTTCCAGTTCGTTAAAGTATTTGGTTAGCGTGGTTCTGGACGAAATATTCACAATTTTTCCGAGAAGCGCATGTTTTATATAAGGCTGACTAAAAAGCAATTCATTTACTTCTTTATTGTACCATTTGATGTTTTTTCGGCCATGTTCTAAAGTGGCTTCCATTTGCTCTAATATGCTTACAATTAACTGGCTGGTTAGCTGGGCGGTTTTTTCTACAGCTTCCAACATATACATAATCCAGGCCTTCCATGCGCCTCGTTGAGTTACGGCGCCAAGATGATAGTAGTAATCGTCTTTGTTAACAATGATATACTTGGAAAGATATAAGACCGGTTGGTGAAGTAAGTCTTTTTTTACCAGGTAAAGCAGGTTAATAATCCGTCCAGTTCTTCCATTGCCATCCGGAAAGGGGTGAATAGCTTCGAACTGGTAATGTGCAATTGCCATTTTTAATAAAGGGTCAGCCGGATATTGAATATCATCGTTTAAGTAAGCCAATAAATTGTTCATTTTGGCTTCGACAATTCCATTGCCACGAGGTGGAGTATAAATAATTTCTCCTGACCGGAATTCACTCTGTCCTCGTTTTATAGTAACGAGGGATTGCGGAGATCTTAAGCCACTTGTTGTGTTTTTAATTTGTCTGAATATTTCAATTACGCTTTCAAGGTCAACCTCGTTTTTATCCTTTAACGAATTATAGCCTTGCCACATGGCTTCCCTGTAGCGTAATACTTCCTTGGTACCTGAATTTGCTTGCTCCTCTTTAACCGAGTCAGATACCGCCTTATAAAGTTCGTCTTCAGTGGTAAAGATGTTTTCGATTGCGGTGGAGGCCTTTGCTTCCTGTAATGCAATTGTATTAATAAGCATATATGGATTTGGCAGGCGCTTTACGCTGCTATTGGCATCGGCTAAAGCTCGGGATGTAGTCACTAGCTTTTTAAGGATTTCGACATCATCCATAATCTCGGAGGCTGGTGGAAGGTCGGGTAAGTTATTGTAAGGCTGCGTTCTGTCGTAAGGCATATACGTGTCCAGTTTTTTGTGTTTTTCTGAACATGTTACAAATGAAAGCAAAAAAACTGAACATAAAAACGCAACGTGTCCAGTTTTTTGAAAAATCTGAACATGTTATCAAAATATGTCCATTTGCTGGACAAAACCGCAAAATAACTAGGAGGCTGTCGGACTTGAAATCATATAAATTGGCTTAAAGCAATAGCAGGTTTTTTTTTTGCTGATTTTAGGTTGTTTTCGTTCTGTAATTGCGGAGCAACCTTTCTATTTTGGACCAGAGAGGCAAGAATAGTGTTCAGACACGGGACAATCAGCACTTTTTAGTTCATTGATAAGCTGAATAAGCGTTTTAGGTTATAGCCAAGGCATACCAATCCCCATTCGGCATCTGTGTTCTGTTCGCCCCTGAGTAGAAAACGCCTGAAGCCAAGTACTTCTTTTATGATACCAAAGACCGGTTCAACCGTTTGTTTCCTCATCTTATAAATGGCAGCCCCTTCCTTGCTGTCCAGTTTCTGTTGCATGGTTTGGACGGGGGTACCCGGACCCATCACTGTTTTTGGGTTCAGGTGCCTTTCCAAAAAGGAGTTGTGGTTCTCTCTTTTAACGGCAATGAATGGATCTATACCCATTTCAATACTTTTCACCATATTCTCCGCACTAAAATAACCCGTATCGGCTACTGCATGGGTAATTGCCCCAAGTTCGCCGGGTACAGATGCAATGGCTGGCAAAAGTTCCTGTTTATCATTGGGGTGGGGGTTGCTGTAACAGCCTACAATCAACATATCGGCATTGACTGCCGCTTGTGCATTATAGCATTGGTTGAATCCGCCGGATACTTTCATGATACGCGATTCCGGGTCTGAAAAATTATACTGGTCGGTCATCCCGGGACTGGCATCGGGTGCTTGGGGCTCTTTCCCCTGCGGGTTTTTACCGGTCTTTTGCTGTTTTTCTTTGCGGGCGGCCATCTTCTGGTCGTATTCTTCCTTTTCCTTTTTGTAGCGTTCGGCAGCACGGCTTTCTACCACTTTTTTGGCTTCGTTGATACGCTCGAGCCTTTCCTTGCGGCGTCCCAGTTCTTCGGGGATGTCCAGTTCCTGTGTAGCTTCCTTTTGATCCTGGGCGCTGGCAAGTTCCATCAACCGGGCTATTTCTTCCTCCAGTTGCTTTTCCAGCTTTAACATATGTTCATAGCTCATGGCTTTGTGCCGGGAGGCATTGGCCTGTATCTTGGTGCCATCGATATGGATCCTGCCCATTTTTAACAGCCCCAGTTCTTTGCCTATCAATAAGATTTCTTTAAAGAAAACCTGGATCTGTGGAAGGAATCGTTGGCGGAAGGTGCAAATGGTATCATGGTCGGGATGCTGGTTGCCTGAAATGAAACGGAAAGCGACCGAATCATAGGTAGCTGCCTCGATCTTGCGGGAGCTATAAACACCGGTGGAGTAGCCATAAAACAGTAAGGAAACCAACAACCGTGGATCATAGGGCATACTTCCCTTGCCCTGATACTTTTTGTAAATAGAGGTTAAGTCCAAACGATCTGTGATCTCCACCACGAAACGGGCCAGATGGCGTTCTGGTAACCAACTGTTAATATCGTGGGGCAGTAAACTTATTTGATTCCGATTTGCGCCTTGAAATCCTTTCATGCCTTTAAGATAAATATTTAAGGGGATTAAGCAAAGTCCGACAGGCTCATAGGCTACCATAAAAAATAAGGCTGCCTCAAATTTCTATTTTTGAGACAGCCTCTTTTGTGCTATATATTATCGGTTATTAAACTACAACCGGTTCATATTTTGGAACTAATGTTTTCATCACTGTCCAGCCTATTAGATAAGCAACAGCGCAAATTGAGAAAATAATAAAATAACCAGCTTCCTTGCCATGGAATCCCATAAAGACCATTTTAGTCTTATCTGCATGAGTAAATAAAACTCCAGAACCTTTGTTGATAATGAAGGATCCTATTCCACCAGCCATACCACCAATACCTGTTACAGTTGCAATGGCTTGCTTAGGGAACATATCTCCAATAGTTGAGAAAATGTTTGCAGACCATGCCTGGTGAGCTGCTCCGGCAATTCCGATGATAATTACCGGCAACCAATACGAGTACTGACCTAAAGGCTGCGCCAATAAGGCAAGAAGCGGGAAGAAGGCAAAGATTAACATTGCTTTCATACGTCCTTCGTAAGGGTTCATGCCCTTTTTCTCAACAAAGTAGGATGGCAACCATCCGCCTATGATGGAGAAAAGGGTAATCATATACAACACAAAAAGAGGCAATGCACTTTGAGTGGAGGTCATCTTATAGATATCCTTCAAATATGCCGGGAACCAGAACAAGAAGAACCACCAAACACCATCAGTCATGAACTTACCAAATGCGAATGCCCAGGTTTGCTTGTATCCGAAACAGGCACTGAAAGACAGTTTTGACTGCGGCGTTTCTACAACAACCGACTCTGAAATAGGTTCATGAGTAGCAATATCCTGTTGAATGTAAGCGAGCTCGGCTTTATTTACTTTGGGATGTGCCTCTGGTTTATTATATACAAAGATCCAGAATCCCATCCAAACAAACCCTAATGCCCCGATGATAAGAAATGCCATCTCCCAGCCGTATGCTTCTGCAATAAATGGGATAGAAACCGGTGCAGCTAAGGCTCCAACAGTAGCTCCGGCATTAAATATACTGGTAGCAAGCGCTCTGTCTTTTTTAGGAAAATATTCTGCAGTTGCCTTAATAGCTGCCGGAAAGTTTCCAGCTTCACCCAAGGCCAAAACAAATCTTGCAAAAATGAACAAGGTTACACTGGTAGATAAAACTAAACCAGCATCGCCAACTGTTTCGATAGCCTCCTTTGCACCTCCAAAACCAACAAGCCAGTTTCCTGTAAGAATACCAGACGTTGCAATTCCGCAATAAGCATGTATACAAGCCCCAAGAGACCATACACCAATAGCCCAAAGGAAACCTTTCTTAGTATCCATCCAGTCAACAAAGCGACCAGCAACAAGCATTGACCCTGCATAGAATATGGAGAATAACGCAGTAATTGTTCCGTAATCACTATCTGTCCAATGAAATTCAGGAACGAGGTGATCTTTCCAGGTTAAGGAAAGAACCTGCCTGTCCAGGTAGTTAATTGTAGTCGCAAAAAACAAAAGGCCGCAAATGGTCCATCTGTGATTGCTTGACTTTTGTGATTCCATTTCGTGTGTTTATATTGGTTTATCGTTTAGCGGCTGGAATTAATCACTCCAAGAACCGTGGTGGTATTCTGAGTCAACAAATCATATTGTTTGTTGTCCATGATGTCTTTAGTAACAAGGTTGCTTCCCATACCAACGGCACAAACACCAGCCTTAAACCAGCTTGAAATATTTTCCTTAGTAGTATCAACCCCACCTGTAGGCATGAAAAGAAGATTTGGGAACAAAGCCTTAATTCCAGAAAGGAAACTTGGACCTAAGATGTTGCCAGGGAATAATTTAACAAATTTTGCACCTAATTTCTCAGCTCTGATAATTTCAGAAGGAGTCATACAACCAGGAACCCAAAGAATACCTCTTGCTTCTGCCCACTCAGCAACATCTTCAACTAATCCAGGGCTGATAACGTAATCCGCACCAGCATTAACAAATGCCTCTGCCGCAGCTGCATCTTTGATTGTACCAACACCAAGTAACATTCCCGGAAGCTCGGCATCAATAACTTTTTTCATTTCTGCAAAGTTTGCCAAAGCAGCTTCGCCACGGTTAGTATATTCTACAGTTCTGATACCAGCTTTGTACAATGCTCTTAAAAGGTCAACACTGGTTTGTGCATCTTTATTGAAGTATAATGGTAAAATACCTTGATCTGTAATTACTTTTAAAACTTCTTCTTTCTTGCTCATATTGTTTTATTGGAATTTTTATAAATGATTTAATCGGCGGCTAAAGTAGAAATTTTATATAAAAATATCGCGCTTTTCGCCCTAAAGGTGATGTGAATGGGGCTTAAAGTAGTAAAAAAATTACGCAAACGTTCCCGATAATTTTTTCAACTGAAAATACACTAAGGTGACTAACTTAATGTACTTTTGCCGAGTTTCTAAAAACAAGAGAACCTCTTTAAAAATTAAATAGACTTAAAAAATGTCAAAAAAAGTAGTAACCCTTGGAGAGATCATGCTACGTCTTTCTACTCCTGGATTCCAACGTTTTGTACAAAGCGATAGCTTTGAAGTAACTTATGGTGGTGGCGAAGCTAACGTTGCCGCAGCAGTAACTAACTACGGCTTAAATGGCGTATTCGTTTCTAAAGTTCCTGATAACGCTATTGGTCAGTCGGCTATTAACCACTTACGCCGTTATGGTGTAGATACTCAGTATGTTGCAAGAGGCGGAAAAAGATTAGGTATCTATTTCCTTGAAACTGGTGCTTCTGCAAGAGCGTCTCAGGTTATTTATGACCGTGCTGATGCTTCTATCGCTGAAGTTAATGCTTCTGAATTTGATTGGGATGCAATCTTCGAAGGTGCTGATTGGTTCCACACAACTGGTATTACTCCAGCATTAAGCGATGCTGCTGCTGCACTTACTTTAGCTGCGTTAAAAGCTGCAAAAGCAAAAGGTATCACTACAAGTATCGACCTTAACTACCGTAAAAAACTTTGGAGCAAAGAAAAAGCGAAAGAAGTAATGACTGAGCTTTGTAAATATGTTGACGTTTGTATCGGTAACGAAGAAGATGCTGAAACCACTTTAGGCTTCAAATCTGAAGGTACAGATATCACTAAAGGTGAATTAAACCTTGACGGATACAAATCAGTATTCCAACAAATGAAAGAGAAATTCGGATTCAAATACATCGCTTCTACTTTACGTGAAAGCCACAGTGCATCTGATAACGGATGGTCTGCTTTGGTTTACGATGGTGCTGAATTCTACCACACTAAACAATACGAAGTTCGTATCGTTGACCGTGTAGGTTCTGGTGACTCTTTTGCTTCTGGTTTCATCTACGGTTTGGTTACAGGCCAGCCTTTCGGTGAAGCTGCTGAGTTTGGTGTTGCTGCTTCTGCATTAAAACATACAATCCCTGGTGACTTAAATCACGCTACATTATCTGAAGTGATGACCCTTGTTAAAGGTGATGCTTCTGGTCGTGTACAACGTTAATTAAAGTCCGGAAGTCGGATGTCCGAAAGACGGAAAGATAAATAGTATTAAATCCGCTCGGGAAGTTTTTCCCGTAGCGGATTTTTTGTTTGACAACCAATAATTATAAATTAAATGATAATTGATTCATTAGCGAATGCTGAGAAATACTACAGCGTTCACCCTCTGTTCAAACAAGCATTTGAATGGATTAAAAGTCAGGATCTTTCTACGCTTGAAGTAAGCAAATGGGAGATTGCAGAAGGCTTAAAAGCTGGAAGCTCCAACAAAGAAGCTTACACTGCTGAAACGGCCAAGTTCGAGTGCCACAACAACTGGATGGACATTCAGGTTGCTTTGTCACCAAAAGAAACTTTCGGATATTCTGAACGTAGCCTCGTTTCTGATCCGGCCGGCGAATATAACGCAGAAAAAGACGTAATTTTCTGGAAAGATAAACCTTCAATGTATTTCGATTTGCAATTCGGTCAGTTTGCTGTTTTCTTCCCTGAAGATGTGCATGCTCCGCAAATTGGCGAAGGAGAGATCAAGAAATTAGTGGTTAAGATTAAGATCTAATTTCCTCAGAAGCCTAAAAGGTTTTCGAAATAAAACGTCAAAGTTTAATGTAGCTTCGGAAATATCTACAAAGGCGGTTCGAGCTCTAAACCTATAAGGTTTTTAAAAACCTTATAGGTTTTATCACGCTAATAACTCGATATTTTCTGATCTCTCCTCACGATCAAATAAATAATTGAGCCGATCAGCGGCATAAAAATAACCATCACTGCAAATAAGATCTGAATAGTTTGGTCTCTAAACCTGCTTCGAATAATATCCACCAGGCAATAGATCATTAATATAACGGGGAAAAATGCTATCAAAAAGAAAAAGCCAAAAATCTCAAAAAGTGCGGGGATGAATAAAAGCGACAGACTTGTCATAAAGGTTAAATTTTAACTAATATACGAAATGGTAATTATAGGAGGCTATAACTTCAAGACTAATAACCTCTTGGTTGCATATCTTGCCCTTTGATAATCAACTATATTTTTATAATTTTAAGATTATGCTAACTACGATAAAAGGATATTACGATCACGGAAAGATTATATTGGAGGAAGAGCCACCCGTTTCTGCCAAGACCGAAGTTATTGTTACATTTTTGAGAGAGGAAACAAAGCCTTCTGGTATTAGGTTCCTGGGCTCTCTGAAAGGAAAAATCTCTGTTCCTAAAGATTTTGATGAGCCATTAGATGATTTAAAAGATTACATGTGATAATGGCCCGGTATTTATTGGACACAAATTATTTGTTATGGTCGCTTAGTAGCCCCGAACGAATGTCCAACTCATCATTAACGATCATTCAGGATATTGACAAGCATCAAATATTCTTCTCGCAAATAAGCCTTATAGAAGTATCCATTAAGTTAAAAATTGGAAAATTAGACCTGATCGCATCCGTAAATGACATATATCATGAATGCATAAACAAAGCTAACTTCATTTTTCTCCCGATTAACAACCAACACATTTTCTCATACCAACATATTCCCCTTTTTGATCAACACAGAGATCCTTTTGATAGACTTTTAATCGCTACGGCAATTGCTGAAAAGATGGCAATCATAACTGCTGATGAAAAATTTAACTTTTACAAAGACATTGTTGAGGTTATCAGATAAATATCACTCTCTCATTAACTCATTTTCTTACGCTAAGACTCTCTCATATTTCTCCTATCCCCTCATCCTTTGTACATTTCGTAACAAGAATCGAAACCATCTTCCCAACAAAAAAGGGATACCATTTCTGATACCCCTTCTGATTTTTAAAAAACGAATATTTTATAGCGTCACACCGGTTTTGAAGATTGCAATCTCACGGAAACCGTTTTTCTCATGATGCGCCTTCTCTCCGTTTGCAATTCTAACAATCTTATCAGCAAACTCCTTCAACGCTTCGTCGAACGTTTTGTCTTCTGCTAACGGACCAGCGTTATAGTCAATCCAGTGAGGCTTTTTGGTAGCCAATTCATTGTTAGTAGAAATTTTCAAAGTTGGAATGAAACTACCGAATGGAGTACCACGACCAGTTGTAAACAATACCAAATGACAACCAGATGCACCTAAAGCTGTAGTAGCCACTAAGTCGTTTCCAGGAGCTGAAAGCAAGTTTAAACCTTTAGTTTTAACACGCTCACCATACTTCAATACGTCAACCACATTTGCGATACCACCTTTCTGAGTACAACCCAGTGATTTATCCTCCAAGGTAGTAATACCACCGGCCTTGTTACCCGGAGAAGGATTTTCATAGATCGGCTGTTTCTGGTCGATGAAATACTGCTTAAAGTCGTTGATTAAGTGAACCGTTTTATCGAAAACTTCTTCGTTCACACAACGACTCATTAAGATTGTTTCAGCACCAAACATCTCAGGAACCTCAGTTAAAATTGTAGTTCCACCCTGGCTGATCAACCAGTCAGAGAAGTAACCCAAAAGAGGGTTTGCAGTAATACCAGATAAACCATCAGAACCACCACATTTCAAACCAACTTTCAGTTCAGAAACTGGAATTGGCTCACGTTTGTCTAAACGAACAACCTCGTAGATCTCTTTCAATAAAGCTTTTGCATCTTCCACCTCGTCAGAAGTGCTTTGACTTGAAAGGAATTTGATACGGCTTTTATCGTAATCACCTAAAGAGGCTTCAAACTCATCGATCTTGTTGTTTTCACAACCTAAACCAAGAATTAAAACACCTCCCGCATTTGGATGCAAAGTAATATCACCAAGGATTTGACGAGTATTCTCATGGTCATCACCTAACTGAGAACATCCGTAGCTGTGTTTAAACACCTCGATCCCTTCAATATCAGTTGGGTTCTCTTCAGCTTTAAATTCACGGATAATCTGCTCGGCAATACCATTCACACAACCTACTGTAGGAACAATCCAGATTTCGTTACGGATACCTACATCACCATTCTGGCGGCGGTAACCATTGAAAGTACGATTTTCTAAAGCATGAGGAAGTTTGTCAAGCAAAGCAGGTTCGTAAGAGTAATCAAAAACATCTTTCAAATTAGTCTTAACATTTTGCACGTGCACATGCTCTCCTTTTTTGATCTCAGCAATTGCATGACCAATAGGGTAACCATATTTAATAATGTCTGCACCAGAGGGAATATCCTCCAACGCAATTTTATGCCCGCGTTCTACGTCGCTAATTACAATAACGCGTTGCCCATCAACATCAATCACATCACCTACACTGAGACTCTTCAGTGCAATCACCACATTATCTTTCGAATGTATTTTAATAAACTCTTTCATGTATAATCCTTTCTAATCAAAAGAAAACCAAACCCTTATACGCTTAAATTTACGAAAAGGGTTAGATTCATCTTGTCTTATTTTTGTTATATTAAACAGTCTCGATTGCTTTCTGCATGCCCAACTTCTCAATGTTGGTTAAGTGTTTGGTAACAGCAGATGTTAAACCTTCAACCTGATTCAAATTTTGTTTCCAGTTTCTCTCAAAACCTAAAACTTCGATAACTACATCCTCGAATGATTCGTCGGTACCGTCATATTTTGCCCATGCCGATTTCAATAATTCGATCAACGGCGCATCGTCGTTTAAGTTGATCGCTTCTTCACCGCGTTTTCCTTTGTAGAATGCGATAGTCGCCGCTAAAGAGAAAGCTAATTTCTGAGGAATTTCTCCTTTTCTCTTGATGTACTCTAAAACCGATGGCAATACACGAGTTTCAAATTTAGACCATGAATTTAAAGAGATGCTCATCAATAAATGCTTGATGTACGGGTTACGGAAACGCTCAATCACATCAGAAGCAAACTGCTCTAACTCCTCTTTCGGCAAATCCAAAGTTGGGATGATCTCATCATAAATTGCCTCTTTAAGAAATTTACCAACAACCTCATGCTCAACAGACTCGCGTACAGTATCTAATCCGTATAAGTAAGCAACTGGAACCAAAGTAGTATGCGCTCCATTCAGGATTCTTACTTTACGAGTACGATATGGGCTCATATCCGGTACGTATTTCACATCTAAACCTAAAGATGGGAACTGTAGTTCTTGCTGTAATGACTCAGGCGCTTCGATAACCCATAGATGGAAAGGCTCTGCCTCAACAACTTGTTTATCTTCGTAACCTAACTCTTCGGTGATTTCAGCGATACGCTCACGCGGATACCCAGGTACGATACGGTCAACCAAAGTATTGCTGAATGTACATGCATTATTCAACCAGCTAACAAAATCATTGCCAAGACTCCATTTAGCAGCTAACTGAAGAATAATACGTTTAAGGTTATCCGCGTTCTTGTCAATAAGTTCGCAAGGGATGATATGTACTCCTTTAGCAACATCGCCGTTAAAGGTGGAAAATCTGTGGTTTAACCAAACGGTAAGTTTTGCAGGATAAGAGTTAGGAGGAGTCATTGTTGGCTCATCGTTCTCATCGTAAGCAATACCAGCTTCGGTAGTGTTTGAAATAACGTAACGCATTTCAGGATTCTCTGCTGTTTGCAGGTAGGCAGCAAAATCAGTATACGGATTGATACCACGGCTAATCAGGTCGATAGTTTCGTGCTTGCTTTCAGCTTTTCCATCCTTTAAGCCACGAAGATAAAGTGTGTACAAACCATCCTGCTCATTAAGCATGTTTACCATACCATTCGCAATAGGCTGTACAGCTACTACCGAACCATTAAACTTTCCACTTTTGTTCAGTTCATGGAAGAACCAATCCACAAAAGCACGAAGGAAGTTTCCTTCACCAAACTGAAGAATCTTCTCCGGGTATTCGCGATAACCGGTATACGTTGTTTTATTTAACTGCATATCTTTTAATAAAGTCATAATTCAAAAGTTAAAATTATAAAAAAGCCGCAAAACAGAGCTATTCAATCGATTTCTATTATCAATTTTTGAGATAAAAATAATCTGGGCGTGCCCCTTCGGGTCGGGCTTTTCGTTGCAAGTCCTCGTAAAGTTTCGTTACACTACACTTTACTGCGGGCTTTCCACTTCAATCCCTCACGCAAGCTCCGATGATGCTTTAGTGCGTAGTATCTTTTTTTGTCATCTCGACGAGAGGTCATCCTGGAAAGTCTGCAGGTATGTCGCTTTATGATCTCTCCTCACGCTATAATGACAAAGTTTTATATCTGCAGGCGCCTGGTTAAAACCTATAAGGTTTCGAAAACCTTATAGGTTTCTAAGCTCCTTATCTTTCCCAAGCTTGCATTAAGCTAAAAGCTATTTACACTAACTTACTCACTGTAAACACATCCTGATCAGTTGCATCACCTTGCTCCTGTAACTTACCAAAAGCAGCGGCGGTAGCATAGTTCACAATATCCTGCGGCGCATGATTGTTGTAGAATCCGTAAATTAAGCCGCCCATAAAGCAATCTCCGCTACCCGAACGGTCAATTACCCCCTTGGTTTTGAATTCCGGAGAATTGTATTGCTGGCCGTTGGTGTAAAGGCTGGTGTAATACAGTAAATTATCCTTATCGCTATCAAAACGAAAGGTATTTGCTACTGATTTACATTTCGGAAACCTTTCCATAATTTCCAGCGACGTAGCTCTTGCGTGCTCAAGGTAATCCTCGCGTTTACCTTTACTATGTATATTTTCATCAATGGTAGTTCCCAGCAGGCTGTTTGCCGACCAGATGTTTCCCATCACCAAATCGCAATGCTCAACCAAAGCCGGCACTACTTCAATTGGCTGCTTTCCATACTTCCACAATCTTGCACGATAGTTCAGATCGATTGAAGTAGTAATTTTCTTTCTTGAGGCAGCTTCCAGGGCTTCCAAACAAACGTCAGCCACATTGGCATTTAACGCCGGACTAATTGCCGTAAGATTAAACCAGGAAACATCGCGTAGCACCTTATCCCAGTCGATCATTCCACGTTTCAGTTCCGAAAAGGACGAACGCTCGCGGTCGTAAACTACGCTGCTTTTCAAATCGGCTCCCCTGTCGAGGTAATATACCCCGACACGGTTACCAGAAAAGAGGATAGAGGAAGTATAAATACCTCTATACTCTAAATAATCTAATATGTAACGCGACATAAAGTTATCGGGAAGCACGGTGCAGTATTTCACTGGCACGTTCCATCCCGCCAAGGCTGTAGCAGTATTGGCTTCGGCTCCTCCCATATATAAATTGAAGGGCTGCTTCTCTGCTGCATCGCTTGCTGCCGGCGAAACTCGCAGAAGGATTTCGCCAAAGCATAAAACTTTAGTTATCACAGTTCAAAATAATTCTTCGCGTTGTAGTAACAGATATCTTTAACCACTTTACCAACCCACTCAATATCGTTAGGGATTTCTCCGTTCTCGATATCGTCTCCGAATAAGTTACATAGAAGTCGGCGGAAATACTCGTGACGAGGGTAAGACAAGAAACTGCGTGAATCGGTAAGCATACCCACCAGGCGGCTCAATAATCCCATGTTAGAAAGAGCGTTCATTTGCTTGATCATACCGTCTTTCTGATCAAGGAACCACCAGCCAGAACCAAACTGAACTTTACCAGCAACCGAACCATCGTTGAAGTTACCGATCATAGTAGCCATCAATTCGTTATCTGCCGGGTTAAGGTTATAAAGAATGGTTTTAGCTAATTTATCTTCAGTATCTAACTTGTTTAAGAATTTAGAAAGTTGACGAGACTGGCTAAAGTCGCCAATTGAATCCCAACCAGTATCTGGCCCCAACTGGGTTAGCATACGTGTATTGTTGTTACGTAGCGCTCCTAAATGGAACTGCTGAACCCAGCCTTTCTCGTGATCCCAAACTGCAAAGTAGATTAGCATTGCAGATTTGAATTTCAATACTTCTTCGTTAGTTAAAGCCTGATTTTTACGAATCTTATCAAAGATCGCTTTGATCTCTGCATCGGTATAATCTTCAGCATAAATTTGCTCTAAACCATGGTCAGAAATTCTTGCACCATTTTCATGGAAGAAATCGTGACGTTGTTTTAAAGCTTTCAAATAAGTATCAAAATCAGAGATGCTTAGATTAGTAACACCTTCTAATTTGTCTATGTAAGAATTTAAACCAGCAACATCTTCCGCAGCCATTGCTTTATCCGGACGGAAAGTTGGACGAGCTGTTAAACCAAAATTATCACCATTAATTACTTTATGCCACTCTAAAGAATCGATAGGATCGTCGGTAGTACCAACCAATTCTACCTTTTGCATTTTCAACAAGTTGCGTACAGAATATTCTTTAGACTGAAGTTTCTCCGTACAGATGTCGTAGATTTTTCTTGCAGATTTCCCGTCAAGGATATCTTTAACACCGAAATAACGCTGAAGCTCTAAGTGAGTCCAATGATAAAGCGGGTTTCTTAAAGTATAAGGAACAGTTTGAGCCCATTTTTCGAACTTCTCATAATCGCCTTTGTTACCGGTGATGTACGACTCATCCACACCATTTGTACGCATAGCACGCCATTTGTAGTGGTCGCCATAAAGCCAAACCTGCGTTAAGTTTTCGAAAGTAACGTCTTTGGCAATTTGCTCAGGAATAAGGTGATTATGATAATCCAGGATCGGCATATCTTTTGCAAACTCGTGATACAACTTCTCTGCCGTCTTGGTATTTAATAAGAAATTCTCGTCTAAAAACTGTTTCATTATATCTTTAATTCGTTCTTTCTGTTCTATTTTCCAATTACACCTCCAAATTCAAATCTAATCTGAAGGGTATTTCTCTGTTTCTTTGAATTCTTTTTTCATTTTTTAGACATGGCCTAAAAAATCACGCAAACTTAGACAAACCCACTCAAAATGCGGCCACATGACCGTCATGTGGTGTACTGTATAAAGCTACTTTGCCGGAACTTGTGCAAGCAACCAGCTTACCAGATCATTCGCCGCATTAAAATTCTGGAAATCAGCAGGCAGTTTTCTACCGTCTGTGTATTCATTGTATAACCAAGGATCGCCAACTGCGAAAACAGTTCCTTTGCCCACTTTAGCGGTTGCTATAATTACATCGCCATTGTGCGTTAAAGAAGGTTTTGCCGGAGCCTTCAGGGTTAATGTCGATATCTCTTTCAAATAGGCTTTCTGAGTAGTTTTGAAGATGGGGTGGCCGGCAGGAATTGTAACTGCGCCCATTTCAAACTGACTTCCTTGTACGCGGTTCTTGCTATCTTCATTAAAGTTTATCCCGAAAGCGTTCGCCAGTGTATTAAAGTTTTTGAATTCAGCATTGCCTGCATCATTGTGTAAAAGAACTAATACACCGCCAGCTTTCACCCAGTCAGCAATAGCTTTTACATGCTCTGGCTGAACGTAGTTTGGTTTTGCTGTTTCCTTTTCGGTATCAGGATCTACAATAATGAAAACGTTCGATTTTTTAAGATTTGATGCCGTGGGGGCATCCTCCAACGTTGAAAGCCTTGCACCACGATAATTGAACACACTTCCCAAAAGGGAAAAGCCATTGTTATCTTTCTCGTTCCATATGTAGTGGAATGGCTGCATTGTACCACCGGTTGCAGGTTCCTTGTGGAACTCATTATTGAAGTATGAATCAACCGTTACTATTTTGCCTTTTCCTGGTTTTGGAAGCGCAGCAATTTCCATTTCGGTAGTCGCCATAAGGAAAGCACCCACACCTTTTGGATCGTTGGTGATTACCTTTTCACTCATGTAATACTCGAAACTTCCATCCCGGTAACGCGGCGAACCACCTAAACCTGAAACGTTAACAGTCCCTTTGTAATTTACTTTATCAGCGTTTACCTCCTCAACAAATTCCTTTTTCATTCCGTTGAAGCCTTTTTGAGCAACGGCGAGGTAAGATTGAGGTAAATATCCTAAACGAACACCTTTAGCAATGGCGAATACATACATCGCTGCCGCTGATGATTCGAAGTAGTTGCCTTTTCCTTCCGGCACATCAATCACATCATACCATAAACCGTTAGGCTGCTGTACTTTTTTTACGGCCTCCGCAAAACGATTTAAAATGGCAATCAGATCTTTACGTTTGGGATGATTTTCAGGAAAATATTCTAAAGCGTCCACCAAACCTACACCATACCAGCCCATTGCACGAGCCCAGATGTGTGGAGAACGACCGGTTTCTTTATTAGCCCATTTCTGCTCTTTTGATTCATCCCAGGCATGGTACATTAAACCCGTTTTAGCATCGCGGGTATGTTGCTCTGTCCAGATGAACTGATTCGCTACATCGGTAAATCCCGCTGTATCCCGAGCAAGGTCTGAATATTCGGCATAGAAAGGTTGTCCCATATACAAACCATCTAACCATACCTGCCAAGGATAAACCTGCTTATGCCAGAAACCACCTTCTTTGGTACGAGGGTGCTTATTTAATTGCTCGCGGATTGATTGAGTTGCTTTCAGATATTTTTCCTGCCCGGTAACTTTATAAAGTAACATTACGGAACGACCGTTTTTCACATGGTCGATATTGAATTCATCCGGTTTATAAGTTCTGATCACACCATCAGCCTGAACAAAATTGTCCATGCTTTTCTTGATATAATTGAAGTAACGAGGATCGCCGGTTTTATACCATAGATTTGCTATACCTTCCAGAATACAACCCTGATCATAAGTCCATTTGAACGGACGACCAGTCCAAAGAGAATCAGCCCAGATATCAAGAACGGTGTTTGCCATCCGTTCAGACAAAGGCTTGGTTTGCCCGTACGAACTGCCTGCCTGAAACGAAAGCAAGCCGGTTAGAGCGGTTAGAATTAAAGTCTTCTTCATGTGTGTGATTAAAAGATCTATTTCGTTTTAAGCGAATTTTTCTTTGCTTCCTGATTGTACTCCACAACAGCCTTAGCATCGCTTGTTTTTGTATTGGATAGGTTAATGTTTGCAGAACGCTTTCCGTTGATGTTAAACAACAGATCGGCACCTGGCTTGTATACCAAAGTATCGAAACCAATGTTTGTACTGTTAAGGATGTGCACCAATGGTTTAGAATCGGCTGCAATCACCTTTACATTTTTCAGGTAAACATCCTTTGCTTCTTCTATCTCGATACCCTTTTTCGCTTGTATAGTAATATTCTCAAGGAAAATATTGCTGATGTTCATCTCAGGTAAGCCGCGAACAAAAATTGATTTCTCGGCACCATCGGCAACCACATTGCTGATGTAGAAGTTTCTGAAGATAGGAGTAGCGTCTGTAACTGGAAGCAATTCCACTTTCGGAGCTTCGCGTTTTTCTCCGGCCAATGGAACCGGGTCTACCGCAGCATAATACATATCAAAAAGGATAGCTTCGCCAGGGATATCTTTCATGTTGATATTCTTCACGAAGATATTTTCAACCACCCCTCCACGTCCTCTTGTGGTTTTAAAACGTAAGCCGATGTCTGTTCCAATGAACGTATTATCGTAAATGTACAGGTTTCTTGCACCGCCAGACATTTCAGAACCGATTACGAATCCGCCGTGAGCGTGATAAACCACATTGTTTCTGGCAATTAGATTTTCTGTTGGTTTCGCACGCTTGCGTCCCTGCTCATCGCGACCAGATTTAATACAAATTCCATCATCACCAACATCGAAAGTGCTGTTTTCGATTAATACATTCTTGCAGGATTCCACATCAATACCATCACCATTTTGTGCATACCATGGATTTTTTGCATAAACATTACGAACGGTTAAGTCTTCGCACATTAATGGATGCAGGTTCCATGCCGGCGAATTTTGGAATGTTACGCCTTCTAACAACACCTTTTTACAATTGGTAAGCACCAATAAGTTGGGGCGAAGGAAATCTTTGATCGATTCGAAATCTTTGATGGTTTTTCCGCCAGCAATTACACCAGCTCCTTTGTACTTTGATCCCTTGTACGAGCTTTCGCTTGGATACCAGATCTTTTGATCATCGCTCAATCTTCCACCCGAAGCCAGCAATTTTCTCCACTGCGTCTCAGTCAGTTTATCCTTTTTTACCATTCTCCAGGCGTTGCCGTTTCCATCAACAATTCCTTTACCGGTAATAGCAATGTTCTCAAGGTTAGTTCCCCAAATAGGAGATTGATTTCTAACTGCGCTTAAACCTTCCCAATTGGTTTCAACGAGTTTGTATTGAGATAGATCTTCTGTAAAGCTTACATAAGCATCAGCAGCTATATGCAGATTTACATTGCTTTTTAATTCGATTGGGCCCGTAACCCAGAAACCTCTTGGAATAAGCACCACGCCGCCGCCACTTTTGCTTACCTCATCAATCGTTTTGTTTATGGCATTGGTATTTAAGGCAATACCATCGCTTACTGCACCATTCTTTACGATACTTACGGTGTCTTTTTTAAATACAGGTTGCTGAATAACAGGTAGAACGGTTGGCCATGGCTGGGCCTTTACCTGTCGAGCTTTTGCACCTTCAATCCCTAACACTGCTAATCCCAGAAGTGCAATTACTTTAAATGTGTGTGTCATTAAATATTGGTTATCTAAATTTGGTTTGTTCTAAGAACGGAAATCCTGCAATATTAATATTCGAGCCTTACGCTAAGTCAGTCATAACTACTTTGTTACATTCAAGAAGTTAAGATTAGGAGCTAGTTAAGGATTAGTTATCAACAATTTTAGGGAGTTTAATTAACAATAGAAACGATTTGAAGGATAATATTTGTGCAATCGTTTCCGGGAACGATATAGCGAAGGTCCGTTTCGAGCGGACCTGGTTTAAACGCGGAGTACGTTAAAGAATTCGCGAGCATTTAAAGCTACAGCCTATTAATGGAAAAGCTATAGATTAAGACCAAAACCTCTTTCAATGCGACAAAAAGCGGCTTTATGAAACCCCGATTTTTAGTCACGAGTATGTATAAATGCCATCATTGATTAGAATCGCCTCGTTTTTTGCTACCTTTGCAGTAAACAGGGGTGCTTGATGACAATCCAATAAGTTTATCAGGCTGAGAATACACCCATTGATAAAGTCAAAAGTCAAAAATTCACGGTGACTTTCACTCTTTTATCATGAACTTGATCCGGGTAATGCCGGCGTAGGGATAAGTTGTACCGTTATGTTCGCCCCTGGCATAGCAAAATATAAAAAATTTAAATGAAAAAATTTTACTCTTTAGCCCTTATGGCTATCCTGGTGCCCTTTCTGGCATTAGCCCAATTCACCATTTCTGGGAAGGTTGTTAATCAGGCGAACAAACAGGCGCTGGCCGGAGCGAGTGTAGCCATTGGAGAATTAACAGTACAAGCTTCCGCTGATGGATCGTTTCAACTATCAAACCTGAAAACTGGTACATACCATTTAACCGTAAATTACGTCGGTTATAAAACGTATGAAAAGCAGTTAAAAATCACCAGCAATACCACTATTCAGATTGAGTTGTCTTCAGCAAGCCTGAACATTGACGAGGTTTTGGTTCAGTCGACCCGTGCAGGCGCTAAAACACCAACAACGTTTAAAAATCTAAAGAAGGAAGACATTGAAAAAAACAACCTTGGTCAGGATTTGCCATATCTCCTAAATCAAACGCCATCGGTTGTAGTAACCTCAGATGCCGGAACAGGAATAGGTTATACCGGAGTACGCATCCGCGGAAGCGATCCAACCCGAGTAAATGTGACAATCAATGGCATTCCATATAATGACCCTGAAAGCCAGGGAACGTTTTTTGTTGATATTCCCGATTTTGCATCTTCGGCAAATAACATTCAGATTCAGCGTGGCGTAGGCACTTCAACGAACGGAGCTGGCGCTTTTGGCGGAAGTGTAAATATTCAAACCACAACCCGTAATGATTCCGCTTATGTGGAGTTTAACGGAGCTGCCGGTTCTTACAACACTTTAAAAAACACACTTAGCTTTGGTACCGGATTGCTGAATAATATGTTTACGCTTGATGGACGCTTATCAAAAATTGGCTCAGACGGCTATATCGACAGAGGAGCTGCAAACCTTAAATCGTTCTTCTTTAGCGGCGCTTACTATGGTAAAAACAGCTCTTTAAGAGCCAATGTGTTTTCGGGTAAAGAGGTTACTTACCAGGTTTGGAATGGAGTGCCGGAAGCAAAATTGAATGGTAATAATGAAGCGCTGTTAAATCACTATTATAATAACGTTGGCACGTATTATTTTACAACCGAAGATTCTGTGAGGCTTTGGGACTCGAATAACAGAACGTACAGCATGTTTAACTATCCCGGTCAGAATGATAATTACGACCAGGATCACTATCAGTTGATTTATGCGCATAACATCTCGCCGAAGCTCAGTTTCCACGGAGCCTTGCATTATACTTACGGACACGGCTACTGGGAAGAGCTAAAATACGGCCAGAAATTCTCTAAATACGGTATTGACCCGGTAACAATAGGCGGTACGTCCATCGATAAAACCGATCTTATCAGAAGAAGATGGTTGAAAAATGATTTCTACGGACTTACTTATTCCTTTAACTATACCCCAGACGACAAACTAAATTTAATCTTTGGTGGTGCTTATAATGAATACAATGGCCACCACTTTGGTGAAATAACCTGGACACAATATGCTTCAAACAGCTTTATTGGGCAGCATTATTATGATGGAAAAGGCTTTAAAACTGATTTCAACATTTATGGAAGAGGAAACTATCAGTTTGATGAGAAGCTTAACCTTTTTGCCGATCTGCAATATCGTGGCGTTACTTACTCAGTTAGTGGTACCGATAAAAACAGAAATGTTTTAAATCAAAGTGACAGGTTGAACTTCTTTAACCCAAAGGCGGGATTGACTTATGCACTCGATAATAACAGCGACGTATACGCGTCCGTAGCTGTGGCCAATAAAGAACCCAATCGTGATGACTACGTAAATTCGACAGTGTCAACACGCCCGAAACACGAATCGCTAAACGATATTGAAGCAGGCTACCGTTTTACTAAAAAGGATTATTCAGTTGCGCTAAATGCCTTCGGAATGTTCTACAAAAACCAATTGGTGTTAACTGGCAAAGTAAACAGCGATGGAGAGTCAATCAGACAAAATGTACCTAAAAGTTACCGTGCCGGTTTAGAGCTTGATTGGGGATGGAAAATTAATCAGCTTGTAACATGGCGTAGCACGGCATCATTAAGCAGAAACCGAATTAAGGAATTCAACGAGGTTATTTATATCTACGATGCCAATTTTGAGGTAACCGGTCAGCAAGATAATATTTACAAAAAAACCAATATTGCGTACTCGCCTTCATTTATATGGACAAACGAACTGGCGGTTAATCCTACCTCGAAAACGGAAATTGCTTTGTTAACTAAATATGTAGGAAAACAGTATTTAGATAACACCACAAACTCTTCACGGACTTTAGATGCTTATTTCGTAAACGATATTCGTTTCAGATACAACACCCGTTTTGCGGGAATTAGGAACCTTGGAATTACTCTTTTGGTAAACAACGCCTTTAATGAGCTTTATGAAAGCAATGGCTACACTTATAGTTCATTATATGGAGATCAGTTAGTGACAGAAAACTTCTATTTCCCCCAGGCTGAACGAAATGTAATGCTGGGTTTAAGCGTGAAATTCTAAAGATTTTGCAATACATACGAGAGAGCCGGCAATCCACCGGCTCTCTTTGTTTTTATAATGAAGCTAAAACTTTACTAAACGACCTTTTTCAACACGACTTTTTCTTTAAAGCTGCCTAGCTCTTTCTTCGCTTTTACCAATGCCGAACCAATAACCTGATGCATATCATAATAGCGGTATTCAGCAAGACGTCCACCAAAAATCACACTAGTTTCCTCTTTGGCTAAAGCCTGATACTTCTTAAGGATTTCGGTATTCCGTTCATCATTGATCGGATAATAAGGTTCTACTCCTTTGGCCGCTTGTAACGAATATTCTTTGGTTACTACAGTCTTAGGCTGAGCGCCAAATTCAAAATGCTTATGCTCGATAATGCGGGTGTAAGGTGTTTCAGGATCGGTATAATTTACCACCGCATTTCCCTGGTAATTTTCAACATCTTTAACTTCTGTTTCGAACTTCAGACTTCTGTATTCCAGTTCGCCGAATTGATAGTCATAATATTCATCAATCTTGCCCGTAAAAACAAGCTTATCGGCAAGTAAGGTAAGCTCTTCACGCTTGGCAAAGAAGTCAACACCCAGACGAACTTCTACTCCTTGTAATAAGCCCTCGATGATTTTATTATATCCCCCGATAGGAATACCCTGATATTTATCATTAAAGTAATTATTGTCGTAAGTAAAGCGAACCGGAAGACGTTTGATGATAAAAGCAGGTAAGTCGGTAGCTTTTCTGCCCCATTGTTTTTCCGTGTAGTGTTTTATAAGTTTTTCGTAGATATCAGTTCCAACTAATTTTAAAGCCTGTTCTTCCAAATTTTGCGGCTCGGTGATATTTAGTCCCGCAATTTGCTCTTCAATTTTCGCCTTCGCTTCCTCCGGCGTTTTAGTTCCCCACAGGCGGTAGAAGGTATTCATATTAAACGGAAGGTTATACAACTCTCCCTTATAATTGGCCACGGGCGAATTGGTATAACGGTTAAACTCTGCGAACTGATTTACATATTCCCAGATTTCTTTATCGTTTGTATGAAAGATGTGAGCGCCATACTGATGTACATTTATGCCTTCTATTTCTTTACAATAAACGTTGCCTCCGGCATGCTTTCGCTTGTCAATAACCAGGCACTTTTTCCCTGCTTGGGTGGCTTCGTGGGCAAAAACGGCTCCAAAAAGACCCGATCCCACAATGAGGTAGTCATAGGTGTTGATTTCCATAGGGTTGTAGATAGAATGTAGTGAACGAGCCATTCCTGCCCCGATCATACCTACAACTTAGAAGCATTCATATTGGTTTCATTTTGGCAAAATTTTAGCGATTTTGTCAATAAAGAGGAGCTAAATTTAATTATTTGAAAAAAAGAACGATACCGGGTCTCCGCCGATCAGGACTATGAACAGTAATAAAAATATTTTTTTGATTACAGCTATAACGTATAGGACTTTTCATACGTATTGTTGTCTACTAATAACTTAACTAAGTATAATAAGCTAACATGGTAATTGCCAGCACCTTAACCAGTGTTGGTGATTACCTAATTTTTAAGGAAGAAAGATTTCGCCCACTTCCCGCAGCTCTGTTCGTAAAACTTTAGCCGACCTTAAACCAAGGTATACTGTACGTGTTAAGTATTGCTGCATCTTTTCTTAATCGATCGACCACATTTACAATACTCATTAAAACGCCGATCCCCTTGTTAAAGAGTTATAGCACAACACAACCTGTAATGGTGCTATTTGGTGTAATATATTTTTAACACCTTTGCGGCCTGAAGTGTGTTATATGAAATTAAAACAGGGTAACCTCATCATATCTTTTTTAGATTGTGTATATCATATAGGTCCTTTTAACGATATAGTTGTCTAAAAGATTTAAACAACTTACTCAAGATGCAATTATTAAAAATGAGGGTAATTTGTTGAATACCTCGCGGGACAATTAACAGAAAGCCTTCGAGAACAACTTGAGTAAAGATCCAATACTGATGCTAAACTTTTGTACGCTTTTTAACTCTGCTTATCTTTCAAGAGGGCTTGTCTTATATTATTCCTTAGAGGAGCAATGTGAAAATTTCCATCTTTACATCTTAGCCTTCGACGACAAGTGCTTGTCATTTTTACAGAAACTCAATCTGAGGTACGCCACGATTATTTCGTTGGCTGAGTTTGAAACAGAGGCTTTGCTTGAAGTAAAAAAAGGCCGAACGCCTGCTGAATACTGTTGGACCTGTACCCCGTCAATAATAGATTATTGCATCAAGAGATACCAACTCGATAATTGTACCTACGTAGATGCCGACCTGATGTTCTTTTCAAATCCGGCAGTGTTAATTGAAGAGATGGGAAACAATTCTGTTTTAATAACGGAACATCGTTTTAGCGAAGAGCACGATCACTCACTATCTAATGGAAATTACTGCGTACAATTTGTTACATTTAAAAACACGGCAGAAGCAATAAAGGTTTTAGAATGGTGGAGGATTGCCTGTATTGAATGGTGCTACAACAGGATTGAAGACGGAAAATTTGGCGACCAAAAATATTTAGATAGCTGGACCAGAGATTTTGCAGGAGTTCATGAATTGCAACATTTGGGTGGAGGTGTTGCCCCATGGAACGTTCAGCAGTATAGCTTCCAAAAAGCGCCTGGCAATAATGTAGTAGGGACAGAATTAGCTTCAAAAGAAAAATTTGATCTTATTTTCTTTCATTTCCATGATTTTAAATACTTTATGAAAGATACCCTACGTGTTACAAGCGAGGCTTACCGGATTACCAACGATGTAATTGATTTAATTTATAGGCCGTATATTGCGGCTCTGGGTAAAGTTGAATGTAAAATCAAAAATTTAGACCCAGAACAACAATACCACGAAAAGGAGTTAGAGCTGGAATGGATAAGACGCTCACTTGGACGACGTATCATTTTTAGCTTTCTGGGTCAATATAAAACCTATTTTAAAAAGTATAAGCTTATAGAAAGTTAGTCGGTTGCTGTTCTATGTTCAAAAAGATTAAGAAAATACTAAAGCCCTCTAAACAGAGGTATGGATGGTTTGGGCATTTCAACACCTGGCAGGAGGCGCAGGCACTCGCCACGGGATATAATGCTGCAAACATCCTTGAAAAAACAAAAATCTCCTTATTAAAAGTAAAAAATGGCGAAGCCGTTTATGAACGCGATTCGGTGACTTTTGATAAAAAAGAATATCCATTCCCCGCCATAGCCACTTTGCTAAGAATTGCTATCGAGAATAACAACGTGTTGAATGTTGTGGACTTTGGAGGATCATTAGGCAGTACCTGGTTTCAGGTAAAAGATTTTATCCCCGAACAGGTAAGAGTTACATGGACAGTAGTCGAACAAAAAGCTTATGTAGATTGCGGAAAGCAACACTTTGAAGATGACCAATTACGATTTGCGTTTAGTATAGATGAATGCTTTGAGAAGACCCGACCTCAAATTGTGATTCTATCAAGTGTTATACAATATTTAGAAAAGCCGCACGACTTTTTACATAATTTGGTTACGAGAGAACCAAGCTTTATATTTTTTGATAGAACTGCGTTCTTGAAGAGCCCTGGAGCTGACAGACTTACCCTTCAAATTGTTCCTCCAGACATTTATGATGCGAGCTATCCATCATGGTTTTTTAATGAACAGACGTTTCTTAAACATTTTAACAAATACAAGCTTATAGCTGAATTTGCCCCGGTGGTTGCCGCCGAGCAAAACATCACAATCGATGGTAAACCTCTTGGTTGTGACAAAGGCTTTTTATTTAAACTGACGTAAGATCTTCTTCAAAAATCCCACTTTGGACATTTTAATGCCAAAGTCGCGATTAAGTGTTTGAAGGTCAGCTTCCTTGTGCGGAACAAAAGAGGTCGGCTCAATGAGAACTTCGGGTAAATCTTCAAAAGGTATATTAGCATAGGGGTGGTTCTCTGTGACTGTATGGGTACCATCGCTTCTGAAGCCGATATTACTTATAAGATTCACATTAGGAATAACGCAGAGCCCATTCTCAAAGAAATTCAAGAATTTTAACTGATAATCCCATGTGTCAATTTTATTAGCTTTCAATTCCGAAAATATCTCGTTGAATTTTGAAGCAAGAACCTCGCTACCATATAAACGGATGATGAGCTCTTGTACATCAATATTTAAATCCCGAGACATTTCTACGTCATAATCTTTCCATACTCTTCTCCAACTCGCCCAGCCCCAAACCTCAACATTGTTTGAAAAATAGTACGAAGCATCGCCCCATTTTTTTCCAAACTGAACATTACATCCGGTTATTTGAGAAACTCTCGTATCGTTGCGATATTTGATTAAAAGCTCATCACAAAACCTGAAGAAATCTTTCGATGGAAGACAATCATCTTCTAAAATAATTCCCTCTTCCTCCTGCTCGAAAAACCAGGAAACAGCAGAGGAAACATTATACTTACACCCTAAATTCACATCTCTGAATAGTGTTTTCACTTCACATTCCCAATCAATCTTTTCAATAATACTTCTGGCTTGGGCACATAATTCCGCATCCCCAGCTTTATTTGGTCTTGGACCATCAGCAGCAATATACAGCCGTTGGGGTTGGGCCAAACGAATTTGCTGAAAAACTAATGCCGTAGTATCAGGTCTGTTAAATATCAAAAAGAGAACAGAAGAACAAGTGTGGTAATTTTTCATTAATTTTTATTTCTAAGCTTTCGCCATAAATAGCTTAAAGACGTAGATAACGAACTGTGTTTTAGCACATTTTTAGTGAAATCTTTTTCAAAGGCTAAATCACACTGAACTTCCGAAGCTCCGCCTTTCCCAAAATTGGCAATTAAAATAGGATGATATTCTTTTTTAAAGCTTTTGTCATTCCAGCACTTGATATTTAGCAGATGATCTGCGCCGATTTTATATTTCTCATTGTAGGTATATTTTTCAAAAACCTTTTTAGGATACAGAATGCTATGATGGCAAATACATTCACGTGTAAGTCGTTTCGGAGTAAACTCTCCTCCCAATACCATATCGCCCCATAAACATTGTCCATAGTAGATTGTGTCGGTATCTTTAGCTTTGGAAACGAATTCACTGAACTCTGGATATAAGAAATCATCAGCTCCAAGAAAGTAGATAAAGTCACCTTTGGCGTATTTTAATGCTTTATTCATGGCATTAAAGATTCCGGTATCAGGTTCGCTGAGAAAGAAGACAATGTTGCCTTTATGATATTGTTCCTTAAGAATATCTACTGTTCCGTCTGTGCTTGCTCCGTCAATTATGATGTGTTGAATATTGGGGGACTTCTGGACAATCACAGAATTCACGCACTCTTGAATGCTATTATTGGCATTATATGTTACTGTTACAATGGTAATTGAAGGAGATTTCACTTGCTCGTAAAGTTTTATTAACATGCATAAGCAAAAAAAGTGCTTTCTTGCAGTCGACGCTAGACTATTTCTAGCAGGTAACGATAGCCCGTTATGAATTTATAATCTTTAAAATATTACGATCTTCAATTATATTCGAATCTCTATCATGAGCATAAAAATCATCTAGCTTCCTTTGAGAATTATCATCAGCTCTACCTCTACTTATTTTCTCTTTATATTCTTCAAGAGAACGACAGTAATAATGATTTAATTGGATTTTGTGAGTACTGTTTTTTGCAAATGCTGTTTCTATTCTTTCAAAGTTTTCGTTTACACAATGTTTCCCTTCGACATATAAAAAACAATGTGGGTTAGGTCCAACATCTTTAACGTACTTAGTGTGTACGATCGTTTTGATATGCTCATTTACCCCGAAATCCTCTCGACTTCTTAATATAAAGCTCTCCAATTGCGATTTTTGAGGTTTATCAATAAGTCCACTCGATCCAAAAAGAAGCCAGTTAACGCCCAAACCACCATGCTTTTCAAAGTCCTTGAGAAACTTATTCAGATCTCCGTTTGTTGATTTCGGAACAATGAACTCATCTGTATCAATAAAAGCTATCCATTTCGATTTTTTCTTAAAATTTTTCAAACAATGATGGTAGGCTTCAACCTGCTTTTGTTTTCCCGGAAAGTCAATTAAAGTTATCAACCCTTTTTTCAGATACGCGCCAACTGTTTCACCAATTGGAACAGAACTTTCATTGTCGTAAATAAAAAAATGGCTAACCCCTATCTTAATATGATAATCTAACCATTCCTTTAAATATTCATTCTCATCCTTAATGATAGCACAAATGGATATATTGAATTTATACGTATTAAAAAAAAGCATCTTTTGGTTGTTAGTTGAACTAATAAACGAATATTGTTTTAAATCACAAATATAGATCGAGGTTTAATTTTAAGCTAAGACTTGTTAACTGCTTTTCTCTTCTTAAAAAATGGATCTTTTACGGCCTTTAAATGTTTAGGATCTAATGAGTAATCCAAATGATATAAAGAAAAATTTATATTGTAGTAAGGATCACCGGCTTTCAAGATTTTCTCATGTCGTTGCTGTGTAAAATAGATTTCTTTATCTGCACGTTCCTGCTTTTCAGGAGTATCATCAACACCTCGGCTTATTGATTCATGGTGAAATGCCAGACAAAAAGGGGTATAAACATTTAAATAATTATATTCCCTTAACCTAAGACAAAGGTCTACATCATTAAAGGCAACTTCCAACTGTTCTTCCAATCCTCCCACTTGCTCGAAGATGCTTTTTTTTAACATCAGACATGCGCCTGTTACTGCCGAGAAATTTTGTATAACTAATATCCTTTCAGCATATCCTGGACTATCTCCAGGAAAGAACTTATGCAAATGATCTGCAAGCCCTCCAATGCCTATTCCCACTCCTGCATGTTGGATTGTTCCATCAGGATATAAAAGTCTCGCACCTACGGCTCCGACTTCCGGACGCTGAGATTGTTCCAAAAGTGCCTCTAACCAATCTTCAGAAATGATTTCAATATCATTATTCAGTAGTAATAAATGGCTACCTTTTGCAATCTTAGCTGCATAATTATTAATAGCTGAATAGTTGAATGGAATGTTATATTCATAAAATTTGATCTTGTCAGATTTTTCCTCATAAAATCTCATCAGATCAAAAGTTTCAGCAGCGGAACTGTTGTTGCTTATTCCTATTATTTCATAATTATCATAAGACGACTTTGCAAGGATTGAATCTATACACGTGCGAAGTAGCTCTGGTTTATCCTTAAAAGGAATAATAATGCTTATTAATGGTTGCCCTATAATAGCTCTTTTTACTCGATAAGTATTAGGCAAAAGTCCATCAGCAACCTCTCCATAAATTCCATTTCTACGAACAAAGTTCTGCAATGCTTTTCTTTTTCCTTCTGAAGTTGTTTTCTCTAAAACCGGACTTTGAATCCATTGATGGTAAAGAACCTTGCTTATATGATAGACTTTATTTGCGACTTCAGAACATTTTAGATACATATCATACTCGAATGCATCTTCAAGACTCGTATCAAAGCCGTTGAGTCTTTTAATTAAGGAGGTATGAATAAATGCCAGTTTGCCTATGTAGTTTTTAGATAGCAATAAATCCAGGGAAAAATCGGGTTTGAAGTCGGGCATTAAGTACTGCCCATTCCCACCAAGTTTATCTTCGTCACTATATATAAATTCAGCTTTTGAAATATTAATAGCATAAGCAGCCTCATAAAAGGCATCTGGTGTAATTTCATCACAAGCGTTAATGAAGGCAACATACTCCCCCGACACATTTGCAAGAGATTCATTTAAAGCTTCGGCCGGGCTAATGTCGTTTTTAAGAAAGATAACTCGCACATTAGGTTCTTTCTCCAGTGTTTCGAGAAAATTTAAAATTGCAGGGTCGCTAGAATTTCTGTTCGTAATACACAATTCCCACTTATTATAATATTGTAATTTTAAAGACGCCACCATCTGCATCAACCGTTTAACATCATTATTCCTTACTTCAGAGATAACTGATATCAATGGCTGAACTTCAAATTGTTGAATCTGCAAGAGAGCTTCCGGCCTCGTTAGCTGTAAAAAATAGGAGTAAACCCATGTTTTTTTTCTTTTAAACCATTTGTTATACCTCTTTTTTATACTCCTTACTAAATCCATTGAATTTTAATGTGATATTGACATACTTTAAATGAATACGAGCCTGATCTTTATCTCGCGACAGTAGAACAAATAATTACTGATGCAGGTCGAACCATTAATATTAGTGGATGAAATGAAACCTGATTGCTGCTGTGCACCTGGTATGTGTCATAAAGAATAACGAATAAAGGTTTCAGTTTTATATAAGGCAAAATCCTTAAGTCCCATTTTGCCGCAAAAATCATGCTTTTCTTTCGTAAAAACAATTCAAATGCCTTTTTTCTGCTAATAACATTACTCTGTCAGTAACCACGATGTTGTTTTGAAATTGATATCTCACCCTTTAATTACATATCTTTAGCCCGAGCCTTGATGAGGTGATTTAAATGTGCTTAAGATATTTTATATGGAGAAGGTCCGTGTCGTTATCCCTATTTACAAGCAACTTGACGATCTTGAAATTATATCTGTAAAGAGATGTTTTGAAGTGCTGGACAAGTATCCCATAACATTTATCGGACCTGAAAATTTCGACTTTGCTCAATTAAAAAGGATAGCAAGCATATATAGGATCGATCCCACTTTTAAATATTATGCAAAGTCCTTTTTTAAAGATATACATGGATACAATAAGCTAATGCTAAGCCCGCATTTTTATAAGAGCTTCATTAAAAATGAATATATTCTTATTTATCAAACAGATTCATTCGTATTCAAAGACGATCTTGCCTTTTGGTGCTCTCTGGGATATGATTATATTGGCGCTCCATGGCCCTTTGATGTTTACGACTGGGTGAAAGGAGGCAGCTATCCGAAAATTGTAAAAAAATATTATAAAATAAGAGGGGCGCAACATGTTTCAACAGTTGGAAATGGAGGTCTTTCTTTAAGAAAAACCAGAAGCTTACTCAATAATCTTTCTTTTTTACGCCGCTGGGTTGACAATTGGGTGTATAACGAAGATATGTTTATTAGCCATTGTATAAAGCCGATAAATCCATTTTTCAAAATTCCTTCTCCTAAGATTGCTATGAAGTTTTCCTTCGATATAGCTCCTTCCCTTTATTACAAATTAAATGATCAACAACTTCCGTTTGGCTGCCATGGCTGGTTTAGAGATGATGAAGACTATAGTGGCAATAAACAATTCTACTCCAGCATAATTGAGAGCTTTCACTAGAGCTTACTCACTAAACGTTTGCATATCTATCAATCGTTTGTATAAGCCATTACTTGCAACTAATTCAAAATGCGACCCTTGCTCAACAATTTTTCCGGATTCTAATACTACAATCAAGTCGGCGTCTTGTATTGTACTCAGTCTATGCGCAATAACAAGTGTTGTGCGGTTGGCCATAAGTTTATATAAGGCATCCTGAACAAGCTTTTCAGATTCTGTATCAAGTGCCGATGTAGCCTCGTCCAGAAGCATTATTGGTGGATTTTTTAACACGGCACGAGCAATATTGATGCGTTGCTTTTGTCCGCCAGAGAGTTTAATTCCCCTATCGCCGATGTTGGTTTTATATCCGTGATCTGTATTTAAAATAAAATCGTGAGCATTAGCTATTCTTGCAGCATGCTCCACCTCCTCCTGTGTGGCATTAGGTTTACCAAATGCAATATTGTTAAAAATTGTATCGTTGAACAATATAGATTCCTGGTTCACAAAACCAATCTGTGCACGTAATGAATCCATTTCAATGTTACGAATGTCTTCGCCATCAAATAAAACCTTTCCATCTTTGGGCTCAATAAACCTTGGAATTAGGTCCATTAATGTAGATTTGCCGCCACCTGAAGGCCCAACCAGAGCTACTGTCTTTCCCCTCTGAATTTCCAGAGAAACATTATCGAGAATTACCCTGTCGCCATAGTTAAAAGTTACGTTTTCCAACTTAATGTTTTTATGAAAGTCGCTAACAAATATTGGTTCAGGAATATTCTGAATCGCTGGCTTCATATCAATCAATTCCAAAATCCTTTCTCCGGCAGCCAAACCAAGATTTATACCTGTAAAGGAATCGGAAATTGCTTTAGCAGGGCGAGTTAATTGGGAAAAAATCGCGATGTAAGATATAAATGCTGCCGCTGTTAATTCAGATTTTCCACTTAAAACGAGGCTACCTCCGTACAGTACAATAGACGTTACCATTAAAACCCCGAGAAATTCGGAAATAGGAGAAGCCAACTGCTGTTTTGCAGCCATAATACGTCCGATTTCGGAGAAGTTCTTATTCTCATCATTAAACTTATGTTTAACAATTTCGGTAGCATTAAATGCTTTTATAATCTTTACTCCCGTTAATGCCTCCTCCAGATTACTAACCATGCCACTGAAAGACGACTGAGACTCGAACGACTGGTTTTTTAAGCTTTTTACCAATCTAGCAATAAATATCGCTGTAATTGGGATAAACAGAATTGATATAAAAGTCAGCTTATAAGACAACCCAAATAATGTGATAAGATAAGCAATCAATTGAAATGGTTCACGAAAAATTACTTGTAGTGTTCCTGTAACAGTAAACTGCACCACCTGGACATCATTCGTAACCTTCGAAAGTATATCGCCTTTCCTTTCATTATTAAAAAAACCAATATGCATATCCATTACACTATTGAAAACAGTTCTGCGAATGTTAAGAAGTGTATGAATTCTCAAGTTTTCCATTATCCGTTGGGACATATATCGAAACAAATTGCTGAGAAGTACCGAAATTATAATTATGATACATATAAACTTTAATGCGCCATAGGTGCCATAAGCGTGATTTATCTCCTGCGAGTAATAATTGAAGTTTTCTAAAAGATTCAAATTACTCGGCTTTTTATACACCACTTTTGAATCTCCAGTTCCAAACAAGAATGTGAGTAAAGGGACAAGGAGGGCCAAATTTAGGGTATTAAAAAACACACTTAATAAGGTTGTAACAATATATGGAATCGCAAATTTTCCAATGGGCTTTGCAAACGATATTAGTCTAAAGTAAGTCTTCATTTTATTTATGAAGCGCAAAGGTAAGACTTAATGACTTATTTATTGTGTAGTTTCCCTTTTTTGAGTGATAAGGACCTATGGTTTAGAGAAATGAAGCTATCTTAGCCATTTCTTTACCTGGTTCTAAATCAATATAAAAAACTTGAGCGTGATTGAAAAGATCTCCATTGTAATTGCTACTAAAAATTCCGCGAAAACATTGCAAGCATGTCTTAATAGCATTTTTGAACAAGCTTATGCCAATATTGAGATTGTAATTTTTGATGGAGCAAGCGATGATGAAACTATACAAATTCTCAAAGAAAATGACTCAAAGATTGATTTTTGGCTCTCTGAACCTGATGAAGGTTTATACTATGCCTTTAATAAAGCGTTAGACAAGTTAACAGGAGACTGGGTATTGTTTCTTGGGTCAGACGACCTACTTTTACCAGGATTCTCCCAAATGGCACAGGAGCTGACTGGTCGGAGTACAATCTATTATGGGAATGTATTGTATAAAGGCCGTAAAAGCTCAGGATACATGAGCGCTTACAAAATCGCGAAGTCTGGAATGTCCCACCAATCCATGTTCTACTCATCAGATATTTTCAAGCGCCATCGCTATAATCTGGATTATAAGATTTCAGCCGATTCGATATTAAATTTAGATTGCTGGTCTGATAAATCTATAAAATGGATTTACAAAGATCACATAATTGCAATTTATAATGACACGGGCCTTTCCGCCACAAATTTTGACCAACTCTTATTAAAGAATATGTCAGGGCTTGTGCTGAAACATTTTGGTCGTGGGATCTGGCTGCGGTATAAGTTTCGGGAACTAAAAAAAAACTTAAAGATGTTTTTTAAGAATTGAGTACCTTTTTATAGATATCCAAATACAAACTTGCCGTCCTATCCCAGGTAAATATGGAAGATCGTTTAATCAGTTGTTCTTTTAGAATCAATGAGCTATTATATATTTCCATTTTTTCCGAAAAAACATGCTGCATGTTGGGGCAAGAAAAATCGTTGAAGTAGAATGCTTCTTTGCCTCCAATTTCCGGTAGCGAAGTTGATGTAGACAAAAATACCGGCTTTCCAAAATGCATCGCTTCAATTACCGGTAAACCAAAGCCTTCTGCTAATGATGGAAACATAAATGCGTAGCAATGTTTATAATACCAGGCTTTGTCACTGTCGCTTATAGTGCCAATAACTTTCACCCGTTCTTCACAATTATATTTCCTGGCTTCTTCTATTATTTTATTCCAATAATCCTCTTTGATAATTCCAGCTATCACAAGCTCCATATCATTATTTTCCAAAAGGCATGTCAAAACATGGAAATTCTTTTTAGGAGAGAGCATTCCAATGGTAAACAAAAATCGCCCTGCGGGTTTAAAGTTTGGCACATGCGATTCTGATAGTTCCAACTTGTCGGCACCATTGTAAATGACTGAGATCTTTCCTTCAGCTTCTGGAAAGTAACGTATGACTTCTCCTTTAACAAATTCGGAAATAGTTACAATATGGTGGCTTGCTTTAATGTAAGAGCGCATCCGGCTGATATATCGCTTTAGTTTGGCGGGATTATGTTGCCTATCGTAGTAAGGGTTAATATCGTGGATTGTTAAGATTTTTTTACCTCGAACCAATGCTGGGTGCGGCTTGCAATACTGGTCTGAGAAATGTACTAAATCAAACTTGTAAGGAAATAATATTTTATGAAGAAGTGATTTGTTGATAATTCCTATTCCTGAAGGATATAGATTCCTCGGGACGGATTTATGAGAATAAAATGAAAAATCAAACCCGAGGTGGTTTTGCGCTATAAGTGCTTTTGACAAACTCTTTCCAAAAAAGAAAAACCCGGTATTGGGGTATCTCATTGAATTAAAAGTTACTAATATTTTCGGAACCTTTTTTATTTCCATTGAGTAACAATATACATCACTTTATCGGCCCCTATTTGATTAATATTTCCTGTTTCAGCCTGTATAAAACTTGCCTTTTGACCAATAGGCCCCCATCTCCTAGCGTTTATAGACGCAGAGTTAGGATAAAGTCCCAAGGCATTAATCCCCAAGGCCGCTGCAAGGTGCACCGGCCCGGTACTTGCGGCAATTAGTCCATCAGCCTTTGCGATAAAGTGCAAAAGCTCCCTTAATGAAAATTTCCCTGTTAAATCTGTCACTCTTCCCTCAAATCCTTTCACCCATTCTGATAAAATCGCCTTTTCTTTCTGAGAACCTGAAATAAATATCTTAAAATGATTCAGATCAATCATATTGATCAATTCAGCATAACGTTCTAAAGACCATTCCTTCGAACTCCCTCTCGATTTAGGATGAATAATCAAATTAAACTTGTCTTTTGCCAACATCTCGTCCAACTCAGAAGGAAGACTCAATGAATTTAAACCAAAATATTGTGGAATATCTTTCAGATCCAGATTTACATCGATCCCGATCCCTTCTAAAAGCTTTATATTTAACTGTGATTCATGAAGATAAGAGTTCTTCCTACTAAGCTTAACCAGCTTGTTGCAATACAGCCAATGATAAATTCTGTTGGTCGTTCCAACCCTGTTGTCAATGCCTGCTTTCAGAGCCAGGTAAGCGATCTTATTTTTAGGAAACACATGGATAATGGTATCGATCTGCATATCAACCAGCTGCCTTACGGCCTTTTCATCATCACCAACCCAGTCATCATAGTTAATGAAATCATCCACAAAAACACTGGCGGTTATTATTTCACGAGTGTACGAATTTCCTAAAAAAGAAACCTTCACTCCCGGCATGTATTTCTTTATTAAACCACAAACAGGCAACGTAAGTACTACATCCCCAATTGCATCCGTGCGGCTAATTAGTATGTGTTGCATATTGTGTTAACGCTTAACAATTCTATAATTGCGGTATTCGCCAATTCTTATACCGGTTAGTTCATAAATCTTCTGAAGGACACGCCTTCTTAACGATTGGGTGCTCTTAATTTTTGTGGGATCAAAAGAAAAAGTCCAATTTACGGTGTCTATCCTGGGCTGCATTACTTTAGGGTGTGTTTCAGAAAATCTCACTAAGCGCTCGGCATTACCATAATCAAACTCTTCTGTTTCCAGAACCGGACGATCTATTGCTTTCTTATCATAATATAAATTAAAGTTCACAAGCTTTTTAACTAACCCATGCGGAGGTTTTACCCAACCGTAGTGATATACAAAAGCGTCGATTAATTTAACCCGTAACTTTCTGCCTTTCCATCTGAAACCTTGCGCATCCCTATAGGAATGAACTGCTTTATTATTTCTTACAACCCGCACTTCCCGCCTGTACCATTTCCTTGAATCTCCAAAATAATCGTAAGAGCCATAGAAATGCTTATACTTAAACAAAAGTCCCTCAACCGACGAATCGTTCAGACAACGTTTCATCTCGGAGTAAATCAAGTCATGATATTTTTCATGAATACATTCATCTCCCTGAATATAAAATGCCCAATCGGTATCCTCTGAAATTGCGGCAAAGGCCTTGTCTGTCTCGTCAGCAAAAACTCTTCCGCCTTCCCGAACTCCAGAATTCCAAACGGTTTGAATAATCCTTATCTTATCTGATGGAATGCTTTTTATAAGATTTAATGTATCGTCTGATGAATCTCCATGCGCCACAACGAATTCATCACAAAGCGGAAGAATGGAAGTAATTGCTTCAATAACCGGATAATCGTTCTTAACGGCATTTCTGATAAATGTAAAACCGGTTACTTTCATGCCAAGCCTCTGGATTTAAATAAACGAACGATATACATCTTATAAAATTTTTGAATTTCCCATTGCAGGTATCTCTTCAAACCTTTCTTATTGGTAGCAAGAGAAGAGTCAACAAACCCGTTTGAAGATGCCTGCTCTGTTAGCGGCGGATGTGCCCAATACATTTTGAAAACATCTTTCTTCACCAAAGTATTATGCCACAAATCAATCACGTCATTACATTTGTTCGATTTCAGCTCTTCCAAAATATTTTTAGCTGCCTCAAAATCTACCATATAAGCACCGGCGCAACGACCATTGGGTGCTGCATACAAATATTTATTCTTCCGGGTTTCCCATATCGAAGGAAATTTCAAAGTTGAATTTTCAAGAGATACAAGCCAACCTTTAGAAAGCTGCCTCGCCTCATTAATTACCCGCTTTATTCCTGTCTGAAATTCGTTAATAAAAAGAACATCGTTTTCGAATATTATGGCAAACTGATCCTTATTTTCAACTATCTTTTCGTAAATGAGTATATGGACCAGCGAACACATCAATTGCCCCTTCGAAAGACATTGCTTTGCCTCATTGCTGAAATATTTATTAACAAGTTCCTGATTAACAGAGTCGTCCTCAGACTCCGTAACCAGTTCGTATTCCAGTCCATTCTTCTCCTTAAGTAGACTTTGCAGTAGCTGCTCCCTATGCTCATACCCTCTTATCCCATGAACAACATAGATGTTATCAATTCCCACCTTCTGATTATTAGAACTAAAACTTTCCGTTACTTTTAATACCGGCGTGCTTACCTGTTTCTTTTTCCAATGCTCGCCGCTATTATATAAAAGCAGTTTACTAAGCTTGTATTTAAACTTCAACCTTCCATCATAATCTACTCCCATTATCCTATACGGGCTACTCGACGTTTGCGTAACAAATTCATTTACAGCTTGGGTAAAAACTGTTGGCCCCGTCATGGCATGAACGTCATGAGGATAACGGTTATGACTGATGTTATCCAAAACTAAATCCAGCGTTCGCTTTAAAATAGGATGCCCTGCCTCAAATATCAAAGCCCATTGCACAAATAGGTTCGGATGGCTTTCCCGGGAAATCACAGCCGAATCTGTTGGGAGAATAAAATCGTCCAATCTTCCAGTTATATCACTATCAACATCCAAATAAACGCCGCCTTTTTTATAAAGAACAGCATATCGAAACATATCTGCTTTAGCAGCACCAATATTTAATTTCAGATATGATTGTAAGACATCCTCGGAAAACTCATCCTTGAAAAACTCTATAATGCGTTTATCATCATAAAATTCATATGCATATTCCGGGTTATTTTTTCTAAACCGACTAACATGCCATTTGGTCAAGAACGGTAATTCGGAAGTTTTGAACGTCTGATAAATGGTTTTGGGTATTGCCATATATGGTTAAATATCTACATTGAATAGCCTACCCAATACAGGTTTACTAAAAATCTTGTACAATATTAATTAAGAATTCATTATTTCTTCAATTTCTTCCAACTCTAATGGAATATCGGCCATTAAATCCACATTTCCATCGGAAGTTAAAAGGATATCGTTCTCTAACCGTATCCCCAATCCTTCTTCCCTGATGTAAATACCTGGTTCACAGGTAAGAATATTACCCTCTTCGAAAGGAGTGTAGCGCCCTGCAAAATCATGTACATCTAAGCCCAAATGATGCGAAGTACCGTGCATAAAATACTTCTTATACAAAGGCATATCCGGATTCTGCTTTTCAACTTCGTGTTTAGCAAGCAAACCTAAACCAATAAGCTCGTGTTCCATTATTTTACCAACTTCTTTATGATAATCATTCCAGATAGTCCCCGGCAACAACATACTTTTAGCAGCCTTAAACACTCTTAAAACGGCATTATAAACATCTTTTTGCCTTTTGGTAAACCTTCCGTTAACCGGGATGGATCTGCTCAAATCGGCATTATAGTTGGCATATTCAGCTGCGAAATCAAAAAGTATCACATCCCCCCCTCTACATTCCTGATTATTATCGGTGTAGTGCAGAATGTTGGCATTATTACCTGATGCGATAATAGGGCTATAAGCATGACCTGTAGCTCCTTGTCGAATGAACTCGTGAATAATTTCAGCTTCAATCTCATATTCCTTTACGCCCGGCTTTACAAACTTCAGCACCCGAATAAAAGCGTCTCGGGTTATACTACAAGCACGTCTGGTTAATGCAATTTCTATTTCCGACTTACGCGCCCTCAGCTTCCTCAGCAAAGGAGCCGATCGCTCATAATTATGCAGTGGAAAACGCTCCTTAAGATCTTTGATAAACCTTAAATCCCGATAAGGCACCAAGGATTCAGATCTGTCATTTTCATTTGTATTCAGATAAATATTGTCTGCATAATGAACAATGCTGTTAAAAATGCTCCAGAAGTCATCCAACCAATAAACTGAAGCTATTCCAGAAGCATCACGTGCTTGAGGTTTTGTATACTTATATCCTTCCCATACAGCAATATGGTCATTTGTTTGTCTTAAAAACAGTACCTCTCTGTATAGAGGATTAGGACAATCTGGGTATAAAAGTAATATTGTCTGCTCCTGGTCTATACCAGACAAATAAAACAAATCGCTATTCTGCTTAAACGAAAAATTTTGGTCCCCACTTCTGGGGAATTCATCGTTGGCATTAAACACTGCTATCGAATTGCTTTTCAGCAAATTAGTATAACCAGAACGATTGTACTGAAACAGTTCTTTGTCTATAGTTTGATATTTCATACTTGGGCAAAATTAAATATTCTGCAAACCATTATATGCAGAACTTGTTTATGCTGAAGAAAATGGAACGGTATTTGGTTGATTTGGTGAAATCAAACTTATATTTATTTTTGTAAAAAATTACACAATTAAAAATTGTTTAACCTTAAAAAAAACACAGCATGAACTATTCTACATTAAGGAAAGTTTTTGCGGTATCTACTTTAGCTCTGGCAGGTGTTTCAACTGCTTCTGCTCAAAGTACAACTGCAACTGCAACTACTTCTCCAGCTACGACCACAGTTTTTGGTGGTAGCAGTCAGTACAGAACGTGGTCCATCGGAATCAATGGTGGCGTTTTAACTCCAACATCTATTCTTAACAAAAATGACTACGATGATCCTGAGTTAAACTTCGGATACGGTGCATTTATCAAAAAGCAATTTACGCATGGTTTTGGCGCTAAATTAGACTTTCACCGGGGAAACCTTGAAGCGAAGTCAAGCGCAAGCAACCCTGCAGGAATAGGCCAAGGTGCATTTAAAACTGATCTACATTATGCAATTGCATTAAAAGGAGTATTTAACATTGCCAGTACAAGCTTCTTAAGCCGAACTAAAAATGTTGGATTCGCCTTGGACGCTGGTGTGGGAGCTGCCAACTACAAAGTTAAAAACTCAGTTGGAAGTTTTAATAAAGGAGATGGCGGAACGCTTTTCATTCCAATTGGCGGAGCTATAAACTTTAAGCTAAGCGATGCAATCGCTTTAAACCTTGCTTATACTACCAACTTATTGGATGACGACAATTTGGACGGAACTTACGCAAGAGGAAACAATGACAAATGGACTTATGCTTCTGCCGGTCTTGAGTTTGCTTTGGGTAGCAAATCAAAACCAAGCTTAGAGTGGACTAATCCAGTTGCTGTAATGTATGATGAATTAAAAGATCCTACTTTACGTCAGGAAGTTGAAGCTTTAAAAACTCGCGTAAGCACTTTAGAAAACACTGTTAACCAATTATCTGCTGATGCTGATGGTGACGGCGTTTCTGACAAATTCGACAAAGAACCTAACAGTGCTGCAGGTGCAGTAGTTGATGGTTCAGGTCGTACAATCAAATTCCCTGCTGCTGATTCTACAATGGCTTCTGCAATGGGCAACGTTATCCAGTTTGAGTTTGATAGTTCAGTTCTTAAAACTTCATCTTACCCAACTTTAGACAGAATTTCTTCTGAATTAAGAGCTAACTCTGCATCTAAAGTAACTTTAGACGGACACGCTTCTGCTGAAGGAACTGAGGCTTACAACTTAAATTTATCTCGTGACAGAGCTAACTCTGTAAAAACTTACTTAGTTAACTCTGGTGTTGATGCTAACCGCATCACTACAAAAGCATACGGTGAGTCTAAACCAGTTGCATCTAACGCTACTGAAGAAGGACGTATCAAAAACCGTCGTGTTGAGATCAAAAAATAAGATAATATAGTATCTTAAGCATATTATCAAAAGAGGGCTTTCGAAAGAAGCCCTCTTTTTTTATTCTAAGTTTGTTGCAGCTTGCTTGAGTTTGTTAATTTTGACTTTTTAATTTTGACTTAACGCAATGTACTTCTTCAGGAAAAAAGATCCGAACCGGCCGCAGAACTTCAACCTGAAAGTGATGCACATTATCAATACCCTGGCAATAATTATGTTTTTGGCAGGATTGATTTATAAATTGTTTGACTGGCTCATTTAATTGAACTATCCAAAGTTTAACATCTCAAATCCACATCTAATAGAAATGAAACAAATCATAAACACATCGAAGGCCCCAGCTCCAATCGGCCCATACAATCAGGCAATTCTTGCAAATGGATTTTTATACGTTTCCGGGCAGATTGCAATTAATCCCGAAACAAATGAATTGGTTTTAAACTCGGTTGAGGAAGAAACCAAACAGGTTATGAACAATCTATCTGCAATTTTGGAAGATGCCGGCTTCTCTTTTGATGACGTAGTAAAAACTACCATCTTTTTGAGTGATATGTCGCTCTTCCCAAAGGTGAATGAACTGTATGGCTCTTATTTCTCGAAGGATTTTCCAGCAAGGGAGACAGTAGCTGTTGCCGGTTTACCGAAAGGAGTAAATGTGGAGATTTCAGCTATCGCCACCAAAGCATAAAAATTAATATAAGCGCCTAACAAGCCGAATTATAGCCCCCATATTTCAATATAGATCTGTGATCTGTTCTCGATTGTTTTAATTTTGACTTTATAATTTCGACTTAACACGTATTAATTGGCACTACACACATTACAAACTCCTATTGAATATGTAAAAGGTGTTGGGCCTAAAAGAGGGGACGTTATACGCAAGGAGCTGGGTATTTTCACTTACGAAGACCTGCTCAATTACTTCCCCTTTCGCTATGTAGACCGGACTAAGTTTTACAAAATTCGAGAGCTAAATGCCGACCTTCCTGCAATACAGGTGATAGGTCGGGTGGTTTCGAAAGAGTTAGTTGGTGAGAAACGGGGGAAAAGATTAGTCGCAACTTTTAGAGACGAAACCGGCGTTATAGAGCTAGTTTGGTTTCAGGGAATCACATGGGTCGAAAAAACACTCCAACCTGGCTCGGTATATATTGTATTTGGAAAGCCTAATGAGTTTAACGGAAAGATTTCCATTCCGCATCCCGAGATAGAACTTTTTAATCCAAACTCTCCAAAAGTCGGAAATCTCACTCTGCAACCGGTATATAACTCAACCGAGAAATTAAAGCAGTTCTCTCTCGATACCAAAGGAATTCAAAAGCTTCAGGCGTCGGCAGTTGAGGCCGTAATACGTGAGTTTGAGGAAACATTGCCGGAGTACATCTTACAGAAATATAAGCTACTTTCCCGTCGCGATGCTTTTCAGAACATCCATTTTCCTCCTGACCCTACCGCCCTAGAAGGTTCCAGAAGGCGATTGAAATTTGAAGAATTATTCTTCATTCAGCTTAAGCTACTAAAAAACAAACTCCTTCGTAACCAAAAATTCAGAGGACATCTATTCTCCCTTGTTGGCGAAAAATTCAACACTTTCTATAACCAAAAGCTCCCGTTTGACCTTACCAACGCTCAAAAACGAGTAATTAAAGAAATCCGTATTGATACCCAACGTGGACATCAAATGAACCGCTTAGTGCAGGGGGATGTGGGAAGTGGCAAAACCGCAGTAGCTTTAATGACCATGTTACTCGCCATCGATAATGGGTTTCAGGCTTGCATGATGGCTCCGACCGAAATACTTGCTCAACAACATTATATTTCTATTAAGAACTTAGTTGGAGATGGCTTTGTGCAAGTGGCTTTATTAACAGGCTCTACTCCAAAAAAAGAACGCAGAAAAATCCATGAAGAACTTTTGAATGGAAGCCTCCACATCCTTATAGGCACTCACGCTGTTCTGGAGGATGAAGTACTATTTCAGAACCTGGGTTTGGCCGTAATCGATGAGCAGCACCGTTTTGGAGTTCAACAACGATCCCGCCTATGGAAAAAAAATTCAATTCCTCCTCATATTTTGGTAATGACCGCAACCCCAATCCCAAGAACACTTGCCATGACTCTATACGGAGATCTGGATGTTTCAGTAATTGATGAGTTGCCCGCAGGTCGTAAACCAATAAAAACTGTTCACATGTTTGAAAACCAACGATTACGAATGTTTGGTTTGATGCGGGAAGAAATTGCTAAAGGGCGGCAGGTGTACGTAGTTTATCCCCTAATAAAAGAAAGTGAAAAGTTAGATTTGCTGCATCTTGAAGCAGGAATTGAAGCTATCTCCCGAGAATTTCCTTTGCCAAAATATCACCTGAGCATCGTTCACGGTAAATTAAAACCTGCCGATAAAGACTTCGAAATGCAACGGTTTGTAAAGGGTGAAACGCAGATTATGGTAGCCACCACAGTGATCGAAGTGGGCGTGAACGTACCGAATGCCAGCGTGATGGTGATCGAAAATTCGGAACGTTTTGGCTTGTCGCAGTTACATCAGCTAAGAGGGCGGGTTGGAAGGGGAGCAGAGCAGTCCTTTTGTATCTTAATGAGTACGAATAAGTTAAGCAGAGAAGGTAAGATAAGGCTGGAAACCATGGTGCGCAGCAATGATGGTTTTGAGATTTCGGAAATTGATCTTCAGTTACGAGGACCTGGTGACATAGAAGGAACCCAGCAAAGTGGCGTTTTGGATTTGAAGATAGCTGACCTTGCCCAGGATCAACAAATTTTGCAGGCTGCCAGAAATGAAGTGATTGCTATTTTCGAGGAAGACCCGGAGCTGGCACAGGAGAAAAATCGCCTGCTCAAAGAGCACTTTCTAAAAAAAGACAGAGGTATTACATGGAATAATATCTCTTAAAACTCTTAAGGCTTAGCTTTGTCAATTTACAAACATACAGAAAAGCTAAGTGGAATCAGACAGTGGTAGTTCAATAAAAAAAGACCCATATATTTCTCTCAAATACGGCGAATTCAGAGCGTACCTCGGTGTTCGTTTCTTTTTAACCTTTGCATATCAAATTCAGGCTGTGGTTATCGGTTGGCATTTATACAACCTTACTAAAGACCCACTGTCTTTAGGTATGATAGGCCTTGCAGAGGCCATTCCTTCTATTGGAATTGCATTATACGGCGGCTATGTTGCCGATAAATCCGAAAAGACAAACATGTTGAAATGGATTCTTTTCGGCATATTCTCGTCTTCGTTGGTATTATATCTGACAACCCTTCCAACACTATCATCAACATTCTCTTCAAAGGAGATTGTAGGAATAATGTACGCAATGATTTTTGTAATTGGTATTGCCAGAGGTTTTATGGGGCCAACTGTCTTTTCACTAATGGCATCCATTATTCCACGGGAGCATTATCCCAACTCATCAACATGGAACAGTACATTCTGGCAGATTGCCACTATTGCGGGTCCAGCAGCGGGAGGCTTAATGTACGCAAACGTAGGAGTTTCAACTACTTTCCTGGTAATTTTAATTCTGCTAGCGATATCCTTTGCATGCATTTTCTTCCTTAAAAAACACCCGCCTCAGTATATCCCTAAAGAGAATATTTACGACAGCTTATCGCAGGGAATTAAGTTCGTTTTTAACAGCAAGATGATGTTGGGAGCAATGAGCCTTGATTTATTTTCTGTTTTTTTCGGCGGAGCTGTGGCTTTGATCCCAGTTTTAGCACAGGAAGTATTGCATCTTGGTGCAGAGCAGTTTGGCTTGATGCGGGCAGCGCCGGCCTTAGGTGCAGTATTAACTATGCTGGCAATGACCCGGTATCCACCGATGAATAAGCCATGGAGAAATTTACTTATTGCAGTTACAGGGTTCGGCCTGGCAATTATAGGCTATGGTTTGTCAAGAAATTTCTATCTCACACTCATCTTCCTATTTGCTGAAGGGGCTTTTGATTCGGTAAGTGTAATCATACGTTCTACAATTATGCAGCTTTTAACACCAGATGAAATGCGGGGAAGGGTCTCGGCCGTAAACTCGATGTTTATTGGCTCCTCGAACGAGCTAGGCGCTTTTGAGTCGGGATTGTCGGCAAGACTATTGGGTACTGTGCCGGCCATTGTTTTTGGAGGTAGCATCACTTTACTCGTTGTTACGGCTACTTACTTTAAAACGAAGAAACTGATACCTTTAGGTGTAAAGGAAATTCATAGCAGTTAATCTACATCACTGATATAAAATAAAAAAGAGCGGCTTAAACTAACTAAGCCGCTCTTTTTTATAACTTGATTTCTTCTTCTTTGGAATTGAGGAAATGAAATTCTGTCAAATAGTACGATGCTATTCCTTTCACTTTAACCCATCGGTTGTAGGTGAAAAACCATTGCATCCGTTTAGAGATAAATCCCTTTTTGATAAATGCCTCAATGTATGGATGAACACATAGGATCACATTTTTTTCGTTCTGTTCCTTCAGGATATAATCGAGATTATTCTCAATATCATCCATCAAAACAATACTTGCTTTAATTTCGCCAGTACCATCGCACGCCGGGCATTTCTCGTTGGTAACAATGTTCATCTCAGGACGAACACGCTGTCTCGTAATCTGCACTAATCCAAACTTACTTGGTGGCAAAATGGTATGCTTTGCACGATCAAGAGCCATTTGTTCCCGCAAATAATCAAATAGTTCTTTACGGTTGGTTGGTTTGTGCATATCGATAAAATCAATCACCACAATTCCGCCCATATCACGCAGCCTTAACTGACGTGCAATTTCTCTTGCGGCTTCCTTATTCACCTGAAGGGCATTTTCCTCCTGATTTTCGGGATTCGCTGTCCGGTTTCCACTATTAACGTCTATAACGTGAAGTGCTTCGGTGTGTTCAATCACAAGGTAAGCACCACCCGGAAGATTAACAGTTTTGCCAAAGGCAGCCTTTATTTGTTTCTCAATTCCAAAGTGTTCAAATATTGGTTCGCGGTGTTTGTAGAACTTCACAATCCGCTCCAATTCCGGAGAGATATCCTGAACGTAGGTTTTAATCTCTTCGTAAATGTTAGTATCATTAACGTGGATGTTGGTAAAATCGGCATTCAAAATATCCCTGAGGATCGTTGATGCCCTACCCATCTCACCTAATATCTTTTTAGAAGGCTCTGTTTTGTCTAACCGGGTACTAAACGACTCCCAACGAGCAATCAAATCAAGCAAGTCTTTTTGTAACTCTTCGACTCCTTTTCCTTCAGAAACTGTCCGGATAATTACTCCGAAGTTTTTGGGTTTAATGCTTTCAACAATCTTTTTCAGCCTGCTACGCTCCGTACTGCTCTTTATTTTCTTCGAAATCGAAATGGTTTCAGAGAATGGAACAAGTACTACGAATCGCCCCGCAATGGATAGATCTGAGCTTAATCGAGGGCCTTTTGTTGAAATCGGTTCTTTGGCTATTTGTACCGGCAATAACATATTGCGGTTTAATACCTCCGAAATTTTGCCAGACTTGTTGATGTCTTCCTCCGGCTTGAAACTATCCAGCAGTTTATCCTTGTAACTGCCGTTCTTTACTATCTTGGTCAGCTTAATCAACGACTGAACCTGGGGCCCCAGGTCAAGATAATGCAAAAAAGCATCCTTCTCATAGCCAACATCCACAAAAGCAGCGTTAAGCCCGGGCATGATCTTCTTAATCCGTCCGAGGTAAATATCCCCGACGGCGTAATTGTTATTAACATGCTCCGTGTGAAGTTCTACGAGTTGCTTATCTTGTAGTAAAGCTATAGTCACCCCATTAGGGCTCGAATTGATAATTAATTCCTTTACCAATAGCTACTCAATTAAAGGCGGTAGATGCCGCCCAACGTTCAACACCAGAATAATTAAACACAAGAACCCCCATGCTTAGAGCGTGGAGGTCTTGAAAGTTTTGAGTTAATAGTTTTGAGTTTATGAGGATTGCTCCGAACTCTAAACTCCCAACTCGAAACTATTTTTTCTTATGTCTATTTTTTCTTAAACGTTTTTTACGCTTGTGAGTAGCCATTTTATGTCTTTTTCTTTTTTTACCGCTTGGCATAGCTTTTAATTTTTAAATGTTTTATAAATTATTACTTTCTTAATTCTTGTAATTTCTGTTCAACCAACTTATCTACAGACGGATCGGCTGCCAGTTCTTTACCTTTTGTGTAAGCTTCAATTGCGTTGTCCTTATCGCCCGAATTTTCATAAGCCATAGCTAGATAAAGCCAGGTTTCTGGTTTGGATTCTTTAGATAACACTGTTCTGAAACGGTTGATCGCTTTGTCAAACTGACCTGATTTCATTGAAAATAAACCCAGGTTCATGTTTGCGCTAATGTTCTCCGGATCTTTAGTTACCACTTCGCGAAGTAACTGAATTCCCTGCATCGGGTTAGGAGTTCCGCTAACATATGCTACTCCCAAACCTGTTTTCGCATCTAAGCTTTCAGGTTGCTGTTCTAAAGCTTTTTGGAATGCACCAATTGCTTTTTGAACTAATGCAGGCTGAATTAAAGTGTCCTGCATGGTTTGATATGCCGTTGTAAACAGATTTCCTGCTTTAATCCAATCGGCATAATTTTTTGTTGATTGGGCAATCTCTTCATAATAGAAAGCGCCCGGAGCAGGAACATTTACATCATCCCACTTTTGAGCCAATTGCTTTTGTAGTTCAACTTTTTCAGATCCGGAGGCTGATTTTAGCTTAGTCTCTAGATCTGTAATTTGTTGAGAAAGATTGGCATCGATTGTTTGTTTGGCAGCCTGAGAAATCGTTTCCAATGAAACTGCAGGCACCTGAGCTGCGCTTTGGGCTGCTCC
>Ga0307408_100000235_pt1 | contig 58041 bp, 62 predicted proteins | sample 322Cmetagenome_FD_202116 | JGI IMG/M metagenome (GOLD analysis project Ga0307408, IMG submission 202116) | Maize rhizosphere microbial communities from greenhouse at UC Davis, California, United States - 322HYB-C-3 | ecosystem: Host-associated > Plants > Roots > Rhizosphere > Soil | place... | reverse complement strand
CTGGCGCTGCACGACCACACGGCCGAGACCACCTCGGCCCTGGAGCGCGAGGTGATGGCCATGCCCCAGGTGCTGTCGTGCCACAACCTCTCGGGCCGGTATGACTACCAGCTGGAAGTGGTGGCGGCCGACCTGGAATCGTTTGCCGAATACGTGCGCACCCGTGTGCGCAGCCTGCCGGGCGTGCGCGAGATTTCGACGAGCTTTTCGCTCAAGGAAGTGAAGCGCACCATGGCGCTGCCGGTGTAGCTAGCCCGTGTGATGCAGGCTCCAACCCTTCAGCGCGGCAGACGTTGCAGCTCGCTGGTGGCCACGCGCTTGCTCAGTTCGCGGATGAGCGCCTTCGCCCGCGCCTCGTTGGCGGGCCCCATTCGCACCAGGATTTTCTGCCCGCTGGAGAGTGATTCCAGTGCCGGGTCCACGAACTCGTAGCGCACCCAAGGACGCTGGTTGGGCATGTCGGCTTTGACGGGTGTGAGCTTCACACGCAGTGGGCCTGCGGGTTCGGGCGCACGCAGCAAATGGTCCAGCACCGCCACCAGGCGGTCATTGAAGTAGCGCTTTGGATAGCCCAATTCTTCATACGCCTGCTGGAAGAGCGGGTACAGCCGCGCATACAGGGCCACTGCAGGCTCCAGCGGCACCGCCTCGGCAAACGCAAGGAAAGCGCCGTAGCGTGCAGCATTGGCAGTGGCAATCATGGTAGGCGCATCCCCCTCGGCGTCCACCAAAAACCGCTGCGGCATGGGCTGCACCGGCCACATGCGCGACGGGGCCTGTGCGCGGGCCAGGTTGTCCACGGTGGCGACCACTCGCCGAACGAAGCCCTCCGTCAACAAGAAGGAAGCGACCTTCTCGCGGCCCAGCAGTTCGGCCAGCAGCTCCACCACCCTCGGGTCAGACTCCGCCAATGCGGGCAAGGCGGTGTCCGCCGGCGCCAGCGCATCGACAGGGTTTTGCGGCCCCGAGGCTTCGGGCATGGGAGGCGGGGCCACGGGAGTTTCGGGGGCGGTGGCTGCTGGGGACTGCGCCACCGGCGATGTCACCGGGCGCAGCCAGAACCACCAGGCAGCTCCGGCACCCACGGCGCAGGCCAGCACGGCGGCAATGATCCAGGGCGTGGGCGATGCGCGCTCTGGCGCGGGGCGGAACTCGGCGGTTTCGTTGTCAGGCATCAGGTCTCCTTCAAGGCGGGAACAACCTTTTGTCCGAGCGGCCGCGGTGCAAGGTGTTCCCCATCACGCCCCATAGGCGCTGCTGGATTGGAAACCGACTGTGGAGGGCGCAGGTAACGCGATGTAGACCCTGTAGACCCAGCCCCAGCCCACGGCTAAAACGCCGTCGGCGTGGTCGACAGCGACTCCAGCCACGCCACCGTGGCCGCCAGTTCGGACGGCCGGATCTCGTGCGCGCTGGGGAACTCGTGGTATGTCACCGTGACCGGCAGGGGCGCCATGTGATGCGCAATGGCGTGCGCGTGGGCCAGCGGGATCACGTTGTCGTGCGTGCCGTGGCTCAGCCACAGCTGCTTGCCGCGCAGCGCATCCGCGGGGGCGGTGAGCGGCACCACCTGCTGCAGCAGGCGGCTGTGCCACACCATGGCTGCGTGCATCAGCGCGGGCCGGGTCAGCAGCAGCGACAGCGCCATGATGCCGCCCTGGCTGAAGCCGCCCACCACCACGCGCTCGGGCGGAATGCCCAGCTGCTCGGCGGCAGATTCGACCGCCTGGGCCACCAGGGCGCGACTTTGGGCCTCTTGCTGCTCGTTGATGGTGCGATCGCCATTGGGCTCGATGGAAAAATCAAACCACGCGTGCGAGCCTGGCCCCATGCGGAACGGCGCCCGCAGGCTCAGTACATGAAACCGCTCAGGAATCTGGGGCGCCAGACTGAAGAGATCCTGTTCGTTGCTACCCACGCCGTGCATCAGCACCAGCAGCCAGGGGCGGGGCGTGGTGGAAGCAGCAGGTCGCTGCAAAAAAGTGAGCGGTAGATTGAGCATAGACAAGCGCCAGGGGCAGTTTTTATTTCAGAATCCGGGGCCGTTCCGTCAACGGACAGGTTCCAGGGCAAACGCGTCCATCGACAGCATGCTGTACATCACCTCGCGACTCAAGTAGTTTGCGCGCAGGTCGGCCCCCGCTGCGCCCAGCGCGAAGAAGATCGGCAGAAAGTGGTCTTCGGTGGGGTGCGCGCGGGTAGCGTGCGGCGCCTGGGCGCGATAGTCGAGCAGCGCCGGCATGTCGCCGCGCACCAGCGCATCCTCGATCCAGCGGCTGAACTCCAGCACATAGGGCGCGGCCTCGCGCGCCCCACCAAAGAACTCGGCCAGGTTGTGCGTCATGCTGCCCGAGCCAATGACCAGCACGCCTTGGCTGCGCAGACTGCGCAAGGCGACACCCAGCGCATACACCTCGGCCGGGCCAGCGCCGACCGGCAACGCCACCTGCACCACGGGTACGTCGGCCTGCGGAAACAAATGCATCAGCGGCACCCAAGCCCCATGGTCAAAGGGCCGAGCCGCATCGCCTTGCGCTGCCACGCCTGCGGCCTGCAGGAGGCCCATCACCTCCTGGGCCAGCACAGGCGAGCCCGGCGCGGGGTATTGCAGCTGGTACAGCGCGGGCGGAAAACCGCCGAAGTCATGCCAGGTGGCGGGCTGTGGGCCGGTCATGACCTGGGGAGAGCGTGCCATCCAATGGGGTGACATGATGACCACGCCGCGCAGACCGGGGTGCAGCGCCCTGAGTTTCTCGCCCCACTGCGTCAGCGCGGGGCCGGTCGTGCCCGCATCCAAGGCGAACAGCGGCGCGCCATGCGAGACGAACAGGGCAGGAACAGCGGCGGGAGTTGGGGCAAATGCAGTCATGGCGATTCCATCCGTGAATGCTCTGAATGTAGGGCGGATGGCCTCCCCCACCAAGTCTCGCAGCCTCAACAGATCGTTCCACCCATGGCGCCAATCACCGTCAGGCAAGCGGTGGGCGGTGAGCCGCTCTGGCTTGGTTCAAGATACTTCGCGCACCTTGCCTCGCAGCGCCTTGGTCGCGCTGCGCTGGGTCTTGCCAGCCAGACGCCGTAGTTTCGACCCGTACGTGGGCTGGGTCGCCCGCCGCACGCGAGGGGGCACGGCCACCGTATTGACCAGGGCATTCAGCCGCGCCATCGCGTCGGCACGGTTTTGCTCCTGGCTGCGGTACTGCTGGGCCTTGATGACGACCACGCCCTCCTGGGTGATCCGGCTGTCGCGCAGGGCCAGGAGCCGGTCCTTGACATCGTCGGGCAATGACGATGCAGCCACGTCAAACCGCAGGTGGACCGCACTCGATACCTTGTTGACGTTCTGCCCGCCCGCCCCCTGGGCGCGCATGGCAGTGATCTCGACCTCGTCTTCCGAAACCTGCAGGGGCAACGCGGACATCCGCAAACCTCGTCCGCACGCGCCCGCCCATCAGCCTGCGGGCTGCTGGGCCAGCAGCTGCGCCAAGCCGTCGATGGCAAGGCTATAACCCATCACGCCAAAGCCGCACATCACTGCCTTGGCGGCAGCGGCCATGTACGAATGGTGGCGGAACGCCTCGCGCGCGTGCACATTGCTGATGTGCAGCTCAATCAGCAGGATGCCCGTGCCCTTGGTGGCATCGTGCAGCGCGATGCTGGTGTGGGTGTACGCCCCGGCGTTGATGACCACGCCAGCCAACTCGCCCGCCGCGTGCAGGCGGCCGGCCTCGTGAATCCAGTCCACCAGCGCGCCTTCATGGTTGCTTTGGTGAAAGCGCAGCGCGAACCCATGGCGCTCGCAGGCATCAACGCACAGCTTTTCGACATCAGCCAGCGTGGCGGCACCGTACACGGCGGGCTCGCGCGTGCCCAGCAGATTGAGGTTGGGGCCGTTCAGGACAAAAACGGTCTTTTTCTTCACAGACATGCAGAACTCCGAGAACATGGCGCCTGCCACATTGGCAGGCCAGGATTCGGGATTATGCGGCGCGCCTGCCGAGCCTCGCCGCGCCGCATCTGCAGTGCCTGCACGACACCCGGAAAGAAGAAGCGGCCCCAAGGGCCGCTATAAAGGGCAGCCTGTGCAAAGACGCTGCCCATGAGCGACTTGCGCCCAAGAGGTGTTTTACAGCCAAAGCACCGGCTCACCGAACGCCGGTGCCATGGGGCGGGTCAGCCGGCAGGCCGATCAGCGATCCCAACGGTCGTAGTGGCGATGGTGCCGATGATGCCGGTGGCCGTGACCCCGATGGCCGTAATACACCACCGGTGGCGGTGCGTAATACGCGGGGGGAGCGTAGTACACAGGCCGGGGCGGAGCGTAGTAAACGGGCGGGGGCGGCGCCACATAGACGGGCGCGGGCGCATAGTAGCCATTGCTGGCCCCTACCACCACGCCAGGCACGCCAATGCCCACTGACCAATTCACGTCACGGGCCTGGGCTGCGCCCGTGCCGGCCAACAATGCCAGCGCCACGCCAGCCGCGCCGGCCATGGCATAGATAGAACGGGTTTTCGTCATGGAAATCTCCTGTTTGAGCGAGGGCAGCCAGCCAAACGGACTCACCTCACCGGTACACAACGCACCAAGTGACCGAAAGGATGGCATAAAAGTGTCTTTACGTTGTGTCTGGGTGTATACGCGCCTGTTTCTATGCGTAAACCGTCACGAAACCGGCGCCTAAAATGGCTGGATGAGCACCCACTCCCCCGTCAACACCGCCGCCGCGGCCACTTCCGCGGCCCCGGAAACCGCCAAGCCCAGCAACTTTTTGCGCCAGATCATCGAGCACGACCTGGAAAAGGGCACCTATGCCAGCCGCCGCTGGGCCGGCAGCCCCGGCGATGCCGTGCACCATGCCGACGCCCAGCCCGACCCGGCCAAGATCCGCACCCGCTTCCCGCCCGAGCCCAACGGCTACCTGCACATCGGCCACGCCAAGAGCATCTGCATCAACTTTGGCCTTGCGCGCGACTACGGCGGCGTGTGCCATCTGCGCTTTGACGACACCAACCCCGAAAAAGAAGACACCGAATACGTCGACAGCATCATCGACGCGGTGAAATGGCTCGGCTTTGACTGGAACGGCCACCCCAGCGCTCCGCCCTACCAGGCCAGCGACTATTTTGACTTCATGTACCGCGCGGCAGAGTACCTGATCGAGGCTGGCCATGCCTATGTGGACGAGCAGACGGTCGAGCAGATGCGCATCAACCGCGGCGACTTCGGCAAGCCGGGCGTGGACAGCCCCTTCCGCAGCCGCTCTCCGGCCGAAAATCTGCGCATCTTCCGCGAGATGAAGGCCGGCATGCATGAAGATGGCTCGATGGTGTTGCGCGCCAAGATCGACATGGCCAGCCCCAACATCAACATGCGCGACCCGGCCATCTACCGCATCCGCCGCGCCACGCACCACAACACGGGCGACACCTGGTGCATCTACCCGATGTACACCTACGCGCACCCCATCGAGGACGCGCTGGAGCAGATCACCCACAGCCTGTGCACGCTGGAGTTTGAGGACCAGCGCCCCTTCTACGACTGGGTGCTCGAGCGCCTGATCGAAGGCGGCCTCCTCGCCAGCCCTCCCCCCCGGCAATACGAGTTCGCGCGGCTGAACCTCACCTACGTCATTACCAGCAAACGCAAGCTCGCCCAGCTGGTGTACGACCACAAGGTGAGCGGCTGGGATGACCCCCGCATGCCCACCATCGTCGGCCTGCGCCGCCGCGGCTACACGCCCGAATCGCTCCAGGTGTTCGCCGAGCGCATTGGCGTGACCAAATCCGACAGCTGGATCGACTACAGCACCCTCGAAGGCTGCCTGCGCGAGGATCTGGAACTCAAGGCCTTCCGCGGCATGGCCGTGCTCAACCCCGTCAAGCTCGTGCTCACCAACTGGGACGAAGTCATGGGCGCCGGACACCTGGAGCCCTGCACCCTGCCATCCTTGCCCCACCCGCCCGAAGGCGTAGAAAGCCCCGAGCGCCACTTCACCATCGGCAAGGAGGTGTGGATTGAGCGCGAAGACTTTGAAGAAGTGCCCCCCAAGGGCTACAAGCGCCTGTTCCCGGGCAACAAGGTGCGCCTGAAGGGCGGCTACGTCATCGAATGCACCGGCTGCAACAAGGACAACGACGGCAACATCACCGAAGTGCTGGCCACCGTGGTGCCTGACACCAAGAGCGGCACCCCCGGCGCCGACAGCGTGAAGGTGAAGGCTGCCATCACCTGGGTGGGCGTGGCCGACGGCGTGCACGCCGAGGTGCGCATGTACGACCGCCTGTTCCTGGAAGCCCAGCCGGATGCAGGCGGCAAGGACTTCATCGAAAGCCTGAACCCGAACAGCCTGAAGGTGGTGACCGCTATCGTGGAGCCGTCACTGGGCCATGCCCTGCCGGATGACAAGTTCCAGTTCGAACGCCATGGGTACTTCGTCGCAGACCGGCTGGACCACCGGCCCGGCAAGCCCGTGTTCAATCTGGCGGTCGGGTTGAAGGACAGCTGGGGCAAATGACCGCCCCCTCACAAAGGCGCCTCGTGCGCCTTTTGTGTTTTCTGGCCCATTTGCAGTAACCGACGCCGGTGAGCCGTTACGGTCAGCGGCCGCTTGCGTAGAGCGTGTTCAAGATCTTGGATGCCAGTCGATGACTCGACGAAACCGGCTGGCGCAGTGACATGCGCGGTTTACAACGCGAGGCGGGCACCGCTTGCGTGGCAGCTTGAAGCGCCGCTCTTTTGAGCTACAACCGTCGCATGCCTCTACCCCCACAACCCAACCCCCCGGCGTTCAGCCCCACTTTCGCCCATGTGCCGCCTGGCCCGCTGGCAGGGCCCCTGCAGTTGTTGCCCATCAACGCCACGGCAGTGGCCGTACACACCGCCGATGGCGCGCATGTGGGCTCGCTCAAGCTGGTTGGCGGGATCTGGAAGTTCAAAGCCATAGGCTACGACGCAGCTGGCCGCATGGAGCCGGGCCATGGCCCTCTGACGGAGCAGCACAACATGGCTTTCGCCACGCCCGATGCGGCCGAGGTGAGTGCGAAGTTGCTGGGGGCGCTGGCGGGTGGGGCGAGTTCATCCGCTTGAATCTCCGTGCGCCAATTTTGCTTCTATTTTTATAGCTGGCTGCGCTTGTATTGCAAGCACCAGGTGCCCCTTGTTCGACGCGAGCGGAAAGTATGCGCTGCGTATCGGGATGGGCTGCAAGGCGCAAAACGCAGCAGACCGCCCGAGCCCGTGCTGCCACCACCGCAGGGATTTATGCAGGCCATCCCTTGCACTACCTGAGCTCAGCGCACACAAACTCCACCGCCGCACACACAGCAGCCACCTGCGCCTCAATGCACTGCTCTGGCGTCGCTCGCGGGCTGTCGGGGTACACCTCGGTGGTGGTGGTGTAGCGCGCCCCAGTGACGCTGGCACACAGCCCCCACTGCTTCATCGGGTAATGGATCACGCCTGGGGCCACTACAGGTGAGCCGATGATTTCACCCTTCTCGTCCGCCGGCGCGATGTGCGTGACGCGGGCGACGGCGTCGATGATGGCCTGCTGGAAGGCGGGTTGGGGGTTCTCGGTGTCGTCCACCAGGTAGAAGCCGTCCGGGATGCTGCCGGGCTCGAACACCTTGCCGTCGCGCGCGGCGACGGCGGGGCGGTATTCGGACTCGTCGGTATCGGTGGTTTCATGCAGGTCGATGTGGGCGGCAAATGGGCCGTACTGGGCCTGGTGCTGGGCCACCAGGCGCATGAGGGCGGCGGATTCCTGTGCGGGCGAGCCTTCGCGGAACGAGCGGTTGGGGTCGATGGCGTCGAAGTTCCAGCGTTGGAACCGTTCGTACGCCCAGGGACTCACGCAGGGCACCACCAGCAAGTTGGCGCGGACCGCAAAGCGCTGGGCATGGGTGTCTGCAAAACGCAGTGCGCCATGCACGCCGCTCGTCTCGTAGCCGTGAACGCCACCGGTGACCAGCACGCTGGGCAGCCCGGGTTGCCAGTCGCGGCTGCGCAGGGCCCGCAGGGGAAAGCGCTCCGCCGGGTGATGCGCGTCGGCATAGACGACGTCGCCATACAGCTCCACGTCAAACCGCCCCCGCAGTGCCTCAATGGCCGTGAGCACGTCGTCAGCGTAGCTGCGCTGGCGCACCTGGCGGGCGCGCCATTGGTCGCGCTCCGCGGCGCCCCAGGGTTGGCCGGGCGTTCCGATGGGGTAGAAGGTAGAAGCTGCTTCTTGCATTTGGGATGGCAATGGAGTGGCAACGGGCCCGGGTGCAGCCCCTGCACGGTAGATGCGTTCATTCACAGGATACGCGATGCCTTCCTTTCCGGTGCGGCCGGGCAGGAGCTTGCCGCGACGGCTGGAGGCCCTGGCACACTTGGCATCCTTGCCGCCGCTGCCCATGCCACGCCGCCCTCATCACCACGTCTACGTCGTCGAGCTCTCCAAGGACGTGCTCCTGGAGCCACGCTTTCGCAGGTGCAACCCAGGCTACATCGAGGGCAAGCCCTGCGTGTATGTCGGCATGACGGGGCTGGACCCGGATGTGCGGTTTGACAAGCACAAGGCAGGCATCCAGGCCAACCGGTTTGTGACGCAGTATGGGCTGCGGCTGTTGCCCGACCTGTACGAAGGCTTCAACCCGATGCGATATGAGGAGGCCGTGGACCGGGAGATCGAGATCGGCATTGACCTGCGCTCGGCCGGGTTCGGGGTGTGGCAGGCGTGAGGCCGTCGCACCGTGGTTGCGGTAGCATTCCTCGCCTCACTCACTTTTTCATAGCTGCCAGCGCTTATCTACCCGGCGCCAGGGGCCTATTTCTTTAAATTCAAGTTTCGTTCAATTCAACTTCTCACCATGAACTTCGCAGACCGTCTCAAGCAGCTCCCCTCCGCCAGCCACCTCGCCGCCCTTCACCTGCTGGATGCTGACGACCAGGTCCTCGCCACCATTGAGAACAAGCCCGGCCAGACGGGCTCGCTGGCGGTGTATGCCGCGCTGGCGGCGTTGTATGGCGGCCGCATCACGCCCGCAGCCGCCAGCCTGGGGCTGGAGTGGTACGCGGAGCATGTGATGGATGCGCGCACCTTTCCGGGCAAGCACCCCAACATCGACCGGCTGCTGGCCTGGGCGCAGGGCAGCGAGAGCTTTGGAGTGCGCGCGATTTCGGCCTGAGACAAAAAAAACGGCAGTGGCAACGGCAGTCTGTCGAAAGCGAACGTGCACGTTCGTCGTAGGGGTGTGAGCCGACTGGAATGCGCGGTATGGTTCAGCGGCCCACGCTTTCCCTTTCCTTCATCCACCCCGATGCCCCCTTAGGAGACCCGAGCATGACGACAGACAACACCACCGGCACCGTCACCCTGCACCGCGTGCTGCGCGCGCCGCCCGAACGCATCTACCGTGCCTTCCTGGACCCTGACGCCATGTGCAAATGGCTGCCGCCCCATGGTTTCACGGGCCGGGTGCTGAGCATGGACGCCCGCGTCGGCGGCAGCTATCGCATGCAATTCACCAACTTCAGCAACGGCCAGACGCACGCCTTTGGCGGAGAGTATGTCGAGCTGGTGCCTGGCGAGCGCATCGTGCACACCGACCGGTTTGACGACCCGAACCTGCCCGGCGAAATGCGCACCACCATCGCACTCAGAAAGGTGATGGTGGGCACCGAGGTGTCGATTGTTCAGGCGGGCATCCCGGCGGTGATACCCACGGAGGCTTGCTACCTGGGGTGGCAGGAATCGCTGCAGCTGCTGGCGCTGCTGGTGGAGCCGGAGATTCCGGGGTGATGCGGCGCTGACAGGGCGCGGTGCGCATGGGTGCTGGATGGCCGTGGTGCCCGCGCTTCAGCACAACTTTCTCTCGCCCGAGCCCAGCTTGCCCGAGAACTGAGGGACTGAGGGTCTTCTGCCCATACCCGTCTTGCACGCAAGCCCCCCGACTCGTCGTTGCCAATGCTCGCCGTGGCCCCAAGCGATGGCTGTGCTTTGCACCTGGATTCGGGATGTTTTTGGGCACCTTGCGGGCTCGGCCAAAAAACTCTCGGCCTCTGAGCGGAGCGGTACGCGCGGGCGTCGAATTGGGTTACCCTGCCCGACCCTGATAGCGAAAGAGCCCTCATGAAAAAACTCAACGTCACCATCCAGCTCGAAATGTCCGTTCCCGACGATTGGGAGCTGGTCGAAACCTCGGAAGGCACGCCCGTGCTCAAGCTGCCCGACGGCCAGTACATGGACCTCGCCATCGAGCCTTTGTTTGCCACCGACCCCGAAGACATGTGGAGCAGCACCGATGACGAGAGCGTGCTGGACGATGTGCTCGGCATGGTCGAGAGCGAAGAGGTGACGTACGAGTTTGTGGCTGACTGGCCTGCCTGCGAGCCTCGGTAGGCTGGCACCCGGCCGCTTGCTGCAAGGCCCGGGTACGCTATTGATTTGATAGCTTTTGACGCTTACCTCCAGAGCGCCAGCATTCGATTCGGATTCATATCCCCCCGCAGCCAGCCGCCAAGCCCACCAGCCGCACCGATCGCATTCATGGCATCAGAGCTGCGATCGCAACACGGCCGTCATCTTTTCATGCACCTTCTCACGCAGTGGCCGGTTGAGCCAGTCTTCATACGTGACGCGGCGTGATCGCCGGATGTCGTCCTCGAACACCCGTGTCTGGCGCTGCGCGAACTGGGCGTCGTAAACGTTGAGATTGGCCTCGTCGTTCAGGCGGAACGAGCGGTTGTCGAAATTGGTGGAGCCCACCGACACCAGCAGCTGGTCCACGATCATGACCTTGCAGTGGTACATCGTGGGCTTGTATTCATAGATCTCCGCACCCGCCTTCAGCAGCGGCCCCCAGGTGGCGCGGGATGCCGCCTTGACTGTTTCGGTGTCGGTATGCTCGCCCGGCGTCACTAGGCGCAGGCGCACGCCGCGCGCCAGGGCGTCCATGAGCAGCTTGTGCGTGAGCTTGTCGGGCACGAAGTACGCCACCGAGAGGTCAATGCTGTGCTCAGCCGCCGTGATGGCCAAGTGGTACATCAACTGCATGCTTTCGCTGCCGCTCGATGGCGAACTGGAAAACATCTGCGCCCGCTGGTTGCCCACCGGGGCCAGGGGCGGAAAGTACCGGTCGCCATGCAGCACGCGCCCCGTCACCTTGAGCCAGTTGTCCAGGAAGGTGGCCTGCATCTGCGCCACGGCAGGTCCACGCACCAGATAGTGCGAATCGCGCCAATGCTCAGGGTCCTGCGCGTTGCCCGTCCATTCGGGCGCGATGCCCACGCCGCCGGTGAAGGCCACCTGTCCGTCCACCACCAGCAGCTTGCGGTGGGTGCGGTTGTTCATGCGGGCCCAGTTGTACCAGTGGGGCTTGTGGAATTTCTCGATCTGCACGCCCGCAGCCTTCATCTCGGTGAGGTAGCTTTCATCCATCTTCGAACTGCCTACCCAGTCGAGCAGTACGTGCACGGGCACGCCGGCACGCGCGCGCTCGCTCAGGGCGTCGGCAAAGGCCTTGCCAATGTCGCCAGACCAGTAGATGTAGGTCTCAAACGTGACGCTATGGCGCGCAGCCCGGATGGCCGCCAGCATGGAGGGAAAGATCTGGTCGCCATTGAGCAGTTCAGTGACCTCGTTGCCGTCGACGATGCCCGGACCTAGCAGGCTGCCGAGGGCTCGCTCAAACTGTGGGCTGGCAGTGGTGTAGATGCGGGGGAGCTGCTGCTGGACTTCCTTCTCGCCCGCGTTGAAGTTGAGGGCCAGCAGCACCAGCGCGCCTGTGGCCAGTGCGGTGAAGAAAACGGTGCGGAGGGTGGAACTGAAACGGCCAGCGGCGGGCATGGCGGGATTGTGGATTCATGGCCGCGGCCTACCTGTAGGTAAACGCCGTCACCGCGGGGCAGCACAATGGGTCAGGCGACTGTGCGGCGCGTGGAACTTTGCCCCCGCATGAACCCTCTGCCCTGGGCCTGCACCGCCGGCACCTACGCTTTCTGTATCAGCTCACCCCATCCTACTTCCGTGACATCCCACTTCCGTACCACCGCTTTGTTCGACCACCCAGCAGCCCCGCTCCGCCTGACACGCCGAAGCGCCTTTCTCGGCGCAGCCGGCATGCTGGCGTTGCCCGCGCTGAGCCGGGCCCAGACCCGCCAGCCAGCCGTCGCCGTGCCCCCATCGGGCGTGTGGCCGCAAACACTGCGTGTGCCCGGCGGCGTGGCCCGCCTGCCGTTGGGCCCCGCCACCAGCCGGCCCCTGGCGCACGTGCTGCAGGGCGGTGTGGACGTACCGCTGCTGGTAGTGGGCAACGCCACCGCGTGGACTGCCTTGGTGGGCATACCGCTGGCCGCCGCGCCAGGCGAAATGTTCATCACCGTGGCGCCAGCCCAGGCGGGCGCCACCCCGCGCACCGTGTCCTACACCGTGGAGCCCAAGCGCTACAAGGAACAGCATCTGCAAGTGGCGCCACGCACGGTGGACCTCTCGCCCGAAGACCAGGCGCGCTACGAGCGCGAGCGCGACCACCAGACCCGGGTGATGAGCACCTTTACCGAGCCCCATGCAGGTCATGCGCTCGCCTCGCTGCGCATGCAGGTGCCGGTGCCGGGCCGGCGCTCCAGCTCCTTTGGCCTGCGCCGCGTGTTCAACGGCCAGCCGCGCAATCCGCACGGCGGCATGGACATCGCGGCCGGCACGGGCACCCCCATCGTGGCGCCGCTGGCGGGCCGGGTGATTGACGTCGGCGACTATTTCTTCAGCGGCGGCACCGTATGGCTCGACCACGGCCAGGGCCTGCTTACCGTTTACGCCCACCTGAGCAGCGTGGACGTGCGCGTGGGCGATGTGGTGAAAGCTGGCGACGCCTTCTGCAAGGTGGGCGCCACCGGGCGCGTGACCGGCCCGCACCTGCACTGGGGTGTGATGCTCAACCGCGCACTGGTGGACCCGGCATTGTTCGTGTAGTCCCCTGGGTCGCTGCGCACCTTCAATCACGAGGACGACGCCCTCACTGCGGGGCGGCCCTTGCTCACGCCGCACCTATTTCACGCTTGCAGGTTGGCGCACCGAGCCGCACCACGCTTCAACAGGCTACTTCAGGTAGTTCAGGAAGCCCGTGATGATCACCGCGTTGAAGAAGTCGATGAACAGCGAGCCCACCAGCGGGATCACGAAGAATGCCTTCACCGACGGGCCATTGACCGCCGTGAACGCCTGCATGTTGGCCATGGCATTGGGCGTCGCGCCCATGCCAAAGCCGCAGTGCCCGGCTGCGATGACGGCAGCGTCGTAGTCGCGCCCCATCACGCGAAAGGTGACGAAATAGCCATACGCAAACATCAGCGCGGTCTGCGCGAGCAGGATGGCAAGCAGCGGCCCCGCCACCTCGGCCAGCTCCCACAGCTTCATGGACATGAGCGCCATGGCCAAAAAGAAGCCCAGCGACACGTTGCCCACCACTTCGAACTGGCGCAGGGGTAGCGCGCTGTTGCGCCAGTCGATGATGTTGCGCACCGCCGCCGCCACGAGCATCGGCCCGAGGTACGAAGGCAGCGTGATGCCCAGGTCCTTGAGCCAGTTGACCAGCAAGGTGCCGGCACCGATGGACACGGCAATCAGAATGCTGGCGTACATCACCGTGTCGCTGTTGCCCGGCGAGCCGGGCGCGGGAATGCGGGCAGTGGAGGCATTGGCGTCGTCCGCTGCCGACACTGTGGCCGTGGCAGCAGCGGCAACAGCGGCGGTTGGAGCCAGGCCGGGCGTGCGCAGCTGGTTTCGGCGGATCAGCAGGCTGCCCAGCGGACCGCCCACCACACAGCCCGCCACCAGGCCGTAAGTAGCCGCCGCAATGGCCGCAGGCAAGGCCCCGGCGGCACCTGCCTGCTCCAGTAGCGGGCCGAACGCGGCCGAGGTGCCGTGCCCTCCCGTCAGCGAAATAGACCCCGCCGCCACGCCGATGAGCGGGTGCACGCCCAGCACCGCCGCCAGCCCCGCACCCAGCAGGTTCTGCAGCACTACCAGCCCTACAGCGGCGGCCAAAAACAGCGCCACGCCAACACCGCCCTTCTTGAGCAGCTCAAAGCTGGCCGAAAAGCCGATGGTGGTGAAGAACACCAGCAGCAAAAAGGCGCGCATGTTGTCGTAGAACTGGAAGGTGAACAGGCCCGTCTGATGGCCCGCCAGCGCGATCAGCGAGAACACGAGCCCGCCGATGATGGGACCGGGGATGAAATACCGCGAGAGCACGCCCACGCGGTTCTTGATGAACTCGCCGATCACCAGCAACACGGCGGCAATACCGATGGTCTGGGCGATGTCGAGTTGAATGGTTTGCATAGCGGGCTCCTTGCGGCCTGGATGAGAGAGTCAGGCAACACTTGCCCAGCGGATTCAGCTATGGATTGCATAGCTAACAGCGCAAGCCAGATTGGCGCTGGCGGGGAATTTACCTCTCAGAATCCGGCCCTTCGGCGAGTCGCGCGCGCGAGTGTCTGTCAGACAACCGCCCGTCTTGCAGGGGATCGAGGGCGCGTGCATCGCTTCGCTGCGGCTATGCTCGGCCGCCGTTCCCTCACCAGCTTCTCCCCTTCTTCGCACCTTCGCCCATGACTGCCCGCCTGATCCGTTTCAACAAACCCTACGGCGTGCTGAGCCAGTTCACGCCCGAGGGCAAATGGCAGGGCCTGAAGGACTACATCGACCTGCCTGGCGTGTACGTGGCCGGCCGGCTCGATGCGGACAGCGAAGGCCTGCTGCTGCTCACCAATGACGGCCGGCTGCAGGCGCACGTTGCCGATCCGCGCTTCAAGATGGAGAAGACGTACTGGGTGCAGGTGGAAGGCGTCCCCGACGAAGCCGCACTGGCCGCACTGCGCAGCGGCGTGGTGCTCAACGACGGCCCCACCCTGCCCGCTCGCGCGCGCCGGATGGAGCCGGCGCCCGAGGTATGGCCGCGCACGCCGCCGATCCGCGAGCGCAAGCACATCCCCACCGCGTGGATCGAACTCGCCATCCGCGAGGGCCGCAACCGCCAGGTGCGGCGCATGACGGCCGCAGTGGGCCACCCCACGTTGAGGCTGGTCCGCGCGGCGATCGGTCCGTACACGCTGCAGGGGCTCGCGCCCGGCACCTGGGCCGACGAAGACGCAACAGCCTACGCCGACAACGCCCCCATGCGCCGCGAAAGCGCCGAGCCGCGCGCGAGCAGGAAGGCGCGCAGGCCCTCGGCATAGTCCGCGCCCACCGCCTGTTGCACGGAAGCCCGCGCCGCCAGCGCCGCGCGCCAACGCGCCAAGCGCGGCAATCCCTGCCAGAGTGCAAAGTCCGCCATGCCAGGCAGCGCATCCATCACGTCGAAATAGCGAAACACCGGGCCGAACACAGCGTCCACCATGCTGAATCCCGCCCCGGCAAAGTAGGGCCCTGCGCTTTCTCGCTTTTCGAGCGCCTCCTCCAGCTGCACGAACCGCGCGCGCAAGTCTTGCGCCCGCTCTTGCAGCGCGGCCTCGCTGGGCGCGGCATAGAACGCACCGATGCCGTTCAGCACCGCGGAGCCGAACTCCATCCACGCGCGGTGGCGCGCACGCTCCAACGGGTCCTGCGGGTGCAGCGCGGGCATGGCCACTTCATCCAGGTACTCGCAGATCACCGCGGACTCGAACAGGCTTTCGCCACGCACCTGCAACACCGGCGTTTTGCCCAGCAGCGAGATCGCCAGGAACCAGCCGGGCTTGCGCGCCAGGTCGATCGTGCGGCGCTCGAAGGGAAGACCCTTTTCGTGCAACACGATGGCCACGCGCTGCACATAGGGGCACAGCGCATGGGAGACGAGTGTGAGCGCCGCAGGGGCACCACCCTCGGCATCAGCCGCCTTCACGAGAGCAGCCCCTCGGCGCGCAGCGCCGCCTGCACCTGAGGGCGGGCCGCCACGCGCGCCATCCAGGCCTGCACGTGGGGGTACGCGGTGAGCGGAATCCCGAGCAGGTTGGCCCAATTCAGGATGGTGAAACCATAGGCATCGGCCACGCTGTAGGCCCCAGCCAGGAAGTCGCGGCGCGACAGCTCTGCATCCATCTCGGCAAAGCGTGCGGCCAGCTTGGCCTTGGCGGCTTGGCGCGTGGAGTCCGCCGTCTCCTTGTGCCACAGCCAGGGGCTGAAGCCCTTGTGCAGTTCGGTGCTGATGAAGGTAAGCCACTCCAGCACGGCCAGGCGCTCGCGCGAGCCAGGCTTGCCAATCAGCGCCTGTGCGGGGTCAAGATCCGCCACGTACTGCAGCAACGCAGCGCCTTCGGCATGCCGCGACGCATCGGCCAGTTCCAGCAGCGGAACGTAGCCGCGCGGCGAAATGTCGAGGAAGTTGGCGCCGGACTCCGTGGTGTGGCGCGCCAGGTCCACCTTGATCAGATCGAAGGCGGCACCCGCCTCGCGCAGGGCAATGTGGACGGCGAGCGAGCAGGCGCCGGGGGCGTAGTAGAGCTTCATGGTCGGGGCTTTCTTTGCGAAAACAGGTTGTAGACATCGCTGCAGGGCACCCGGCGGTGTGTTGCCGTGCCCTGTGGCAGGCAGAATTTATGATTGCACCAGCGCAAACAAAATCAGCGAACATGAAATCATTGATTGCACAAACGCAATACCGCCTGGGCGCGGCCGAGCTGGAAGTGCTGCTGGCCATGGTGCGCACCGGCACACTGGCGGCGGCCGGCGAGCGGCTGGGCGTGGATGCGTCAACGGTGTTTCGCGCCATCCAGCGCATCGAGCGCGGCCTGGGGCAGCCGCTGTTCGAGCGCTCCCGCGCGGGCTACCGGGCCTCGGAGACCGCCCTCGCCCTGGCCGAGCAGGCCGAGCGGGTGGAGGCCGCGCTGGAGGCGGCCCGCGCCGCCACGCAGGCGCAGCCCGAGCAGATCACCGGCACGGTGCGGATCTCCAGCACCGACACCATGCTGCACGGCCTCATCGTCCCGGCCCTGCAGGCGCTGCAGCCGCGCCACCCCGAGCTGACGTACGAGCTGCATGCAGGCAATGAGCTCGTGAGCCTGACCCGGCGCGACACCGACATCGCCGTACGCGCCACCCGCCGCCCGCCGCAGCACCTGGTGGGCCGGCAGCTGGGCATGATCCGTTCGGCCCTGTACACCGGGGCGGCCAACCCGGTGGCGATGTCGCAGGTCGAGAGCGGGCGCGCCGCCTGGGTCGCGCCCGATGACTCCATGCCCGACCATCCCTCGGTACGCTGGCGCAAGAAGCACCACCCCAAGGTGCAGCCCACCTACCGCGTCAACAGCCTGATCACCGTGCTCGAACTGGTGGCGCGCGGCGCGGGGGTGGGCGTGCTGCCCACCTTCCTGGCCCAGGGCCGCAGTGACCTGCGCCCGCTCACCGGCACGCTGGCCGAATGCGACAACGAGCTGTGGCTGCTCACCCACCCGGAGTCACGCCACCTGCGGCGCATCGCGGCGGTGTATGGGCATCTGGCGGAGACGGTGCAGCTGCCCTGATGCGCCGCCGGGCCGCGGGACGTCCTCCTTCTGGCAGAACAGAAGCCCGCAAAGCAGCGCCACTATGCCGCCCCGCGGCGCGCCGCCTCGATGGCGGCGATGTCGATCTTGCGCATGGTCATCATGGCGGAGAAGGCGCGCTGGGCCGCCGCGCGGTCGGGGTCGGTGATGGCGGCCAGCAGGGCCCGGGGCGTGATCTGCCACGACACACCCCAACGGTCCTTGCACCATCCGCATTCACTCTCTTGGCCGCCGTGGTTCACGATGGCGTTCCACAGCCGGTCGGTCTCTGCCTGATCATCGGTGGCGATCTGGAATGAGAACGCCTCGCTGTGCTTGAAGTGGGGGCCGCCGTTAAGCCCTACGCAGGGGATGCCCGCCACGGTGAACTCCACGGTCAGCACATCGCCCTGCCGGCCGTCGGGGTAGTCGGTGGGTGCCCGCAGGATGGCGCCCACAGTGCTGTCGGGGAAGGTTTGGGCATAGAACTGGGCGGCCTCCAGGGCATCGCCGTCGTACCACAGGCAAATGGTGTTCTTGGGGTTCATCGGTGTCTCCAGCGAATGAGTGCACGATGCGGACCATGGTACGCCCGGACATGCCAACGCAGGAATGCAAGCCCCTGATTCCGGAAGGCCTGCTCGCATTGGCTGGCGGCGCAGGCCAACCCAGCGCCTCAGCCCAGCGGAACCGCCTTGTTCACCGGGTGCGACAGCACCAGCGCGGTGGAGACGCTGCCAAACGCCGCCAGCGCGTCCACCACGCGCTCCAGGTCGGCTGGCTGGCCGAAGGCGCAGCGCACCACAAAGCAGTCTTCGCCGGTGACACGCACGGCTTCCAGCACCTCGGGCAGGGACTCGAACAGTTGCACATAACGCTGGATGTGTTCGTGTGTGGTCCGCACCCGAACCACCGCTTGCAGGCCCAGGCCCACCGCTGCCAGATTGATGCGGGCCGCATAGCCTGCGATCACGCCCGCGTCTTCAAGCTTCTTGACGCGCTCGCTCATTGCGGGCTGCGAGAGACCGATCTGCTTGCCCAGCGCCGACAGGCTTTGCCGCGCGTCGTGCTGCAGGGCCATGAGGATCTGCCGGTCTTTTCTATCGAACTCCACGGCGGACTTCCTTTCTTCTTGCGAGGCGATGACTTCAAGGTTTGGAGGATCGATTTCCGATGAGCCCCCATGGCCGAAGCCGCGGGGGTTTCCTATCGTTGGCGGGCAGTGATGGATCTGCTTGAACAACAAGGAAACTGGATGATGACGCGACCTGTTTTGCTCATTCCGGGCATCTACAACTCCGGCCCCCGGCATTGGCAATCATTGTGGCAAAACCGGTACCCCGGCGTGGCGCGGGTGGCACAGGAAGACTGGGACCACCCCGACTGCGACACGTGGGTGCGCACGCTCGACGAGGCCATTGCCGCGTTGCCACAGCCGCCTATCCTGGTCGCCCACAGCCTGGGCTGTCTGGTGGCGGTGCACTGGGCTGCCCGGTACCACCGGCCCGTGCATGCATTGTTGCTGGTAGCGGTGCCGGACCCCGAGGGGCCCAGCTTTCCGGTCGAGGCGCGGGGATTTGCACCGCTGCCACGCACGCTGCCCACCCCGCCCACCCCGTCACGGCGAGTGCTGATGAGCAGCACCACCGATCCTTATTCCAACCCCGGCTTCTCCGCGCAGTGCGCCAGCGCCTGGAACGCAGAGCACAGGGTATTGGGCGATCGGGGGCACCTCAACGCCGACAGCGGCCTGGACGATTGGCCGCAGGGATGGGAGCAGGTGGCCCGCTGGCGCGCCGAATGAAAGCGGCGAAGCGCCGGAGTGGCCGTGCTTGGCCATGCCCGCGGGTCTCAGAGTCTGTTCACGATCTCCCAGGGGTGGCAGGCGCTCAGCGTCAGCCGCCCGCGGCCTGCGCCTGGTCGATGATGAGGTAGCGTTTGACCAGATCGAAGAAGCTTTCGTAGAAGGTGTCTTTGGAGATGGTCTCGCTGCCCACCTTGACCAAGGATTCGCTGCTGGCGGAGAACGGCAGCGACACCGAGCCAATGGCCCCCACGCCCACGCTGGCCGAGTTGTTGGTCTTGCGCAGTGCGTACGTGTCCTGCAGTGCTGTCACGAAACCCAGGCTGACCTTGCCGTCATTGGCCTCGGGCACGCACACCACGCGCACCACCATCTGCAGGTGCGATTCGGCTTCGGGCTGGAAGCTCTTCTTGCCCTCGACCAGCTCGGCCTGGTGGGTGGAGATGATGTAGCCCTGGCTCAGCAGCGCGCGGCGCGATGCCTCGCAGGTCTGCTGGGGCGTGGCATCAAACAGGCGCGAGTAGGTGGCCACCGAGCCAAAGTTCTCCTGCACACCAAACGTCTTGGGCGTGGTGCCCACGCAGCCTGCCAGCAGTGCGGCCAAGGCCACTGCGCCCGCAACGGCGCTGCCACGGTAGGTGAAACGGGTCGGAAACAGGCGAAAACGCAAGGGCCAGCACTCCTTTGGGGTCATCAACATCATCAACAAGGTCGTCGTTGCGGGAGGAAAGCTCGGTTGCCGGACGGGTCCGAGGCGTTCAGCCTGTGCATCTGACAGACTGCGCCCCCCTGCGTTCCCGCTGATTCTAGAAAGCTGCCCGTGCGGTCCCGCACAAGGCCCTTGCCCCTGAAAGGGCTGAATGCGCAAAGACCGCAGCCCGCAAGCCTGCGGACGCACCCGGCCCCTCCTTTTCAGACACTGCGCACCTCAAAGTATCAATTTGCAGAAGGCCCCGGAGGCTGCACCTGGAATGCTACACTATTAATAGCTGCAAGCGCTTTACCATCCAGCGCCAGGTGGCAATTTGAAACATCAACCTGCGCGTGGTTTTTTTCTGCGCCCCTTCCCGTCCTTCCCCCGTTTCGCATTCCCGCTGCCGTGCCACTTGCCCCCCTGCTCTGCCTGGTCGTTGCCATCAGCGACGGCGATACCCTCACGGCGCGTTGCGGCCCGCCCGGCGCCTATCAGCAGGTGAAGGTGCGGATCGCCGCCATTGATGCGCCCGAGTCGCGCCAGGCATTTGGCCAGAAGTCGCGGCAAAACCTGGCGCGGCTTTGCTTCCGGCAGAACGCCACGCTGCAGCCGGTGGAACAGGACAGCTACGGCCGCACGGTGGCCCATGTGCGCTGCGGCGGCACCGACGTGGCCGCTGCCCAGGTGCGCGCCGGCCTGGCCTGGGTGTACACGCCCTATGCCGAATCCCGCCCGCAACTGGTGACCCTGCAGCGCCAGGCACGCAGCAGTGCAACGGGGTTGTGGTCGCAGAAGCGCCCGCTGGCGCCGTGGACCTACCGGCACCGGCACAGCCCGCGCTGACCGCCCTGCTCAGGCTGCCTGGGCGCGAGGAGCGCAGCGGCGGCAGCACCAACCCGCTTTTGCCTTTCTCGTCGGCAGGCCCCCAAAAATCGGCCGGTCCCCGCCTGCGGGTCTTTCTGCCCCCTCCTGCGGCCCGGCAGCGCAGCCGCTAGCATCCGTGGGTTCCCATCGGGGCCCACGGCATGCGCCGCCCCGGGCCAACCCGCTCCGCTTTCATGACTGTTCCCCATTCCCCTTCGTCGGCACCCGAGGCCGAGGCGTCCAACGTCTACCGCCACTCCGGATTTGTTTCCTTCCTCATCGCCCGCGTGGTGGCCGTGGTGGCCACCCAGGTGCAGGCCGTGGTGGTGGCCTGGCAGGTGTACGACCTCACGCGCGAACCCCTGGCGCTGGCCTACGTAGGCCTGGCGCAGTTCCTGCCCATGCTGTGCCTGCTGCTGCCGGCGGGCGATCTCATCGACCGGTTCGCGCGCAAGCGGATTCTTGCGGGCAGCTGGGCCGTGGGCGGGGTGTGCAGCGCCTTGTTGTGGTGGCTGTCCGGCCATGGGGCCAGCGGTGTGGCGGGCATCTATGCCGTGCTGGTGCTGTACGGCTGCTCGCGTGCGTTCTCGGGCCCCGCCATGCAAAGCCTGCTGCCGCAGATCGTGCCGCGCGGGCAGCTGGCGCAGGCGATTGCCGCCAACAGCATGCTCATGCGTGTGGCGAGCATTGGCGGGCCGTTGCTGGGCGGCCTGCTGTATGCGCTGGGCGGCGGCGAGCTGACCTATGCCGTGTGCTGCGGCTGCTTTGTGCTGGGCGTGGCGCTGGTGCTGCGGGTTCCGGTGGCGCACGCCACCGCGCCCGCACCTGCCCAGGGCACGATGTTCGAGCGTTTTGGCGCAGGCATCCACTTCATCCGCACGCGGCCCATCATCCTGGGCACCATCTCGCTGGACCTGTTTGCGGTGCTGCTGGGCGGCGTGGTGGCGCTGCTGCCCATCTACGCGCAAGAAGTGCTGCACGTGGGCCCGGCGGGCCTGGGCGCACTGCGCAGCGCCATGGCCATCGGCGAGGTGAGCGCGGGCCTGTACCTGAGCATGCGTCCCTTCAACCGCCACGTGGGGCGCACCATGTTCATCGCGGTGGCGGTGTTTGGCGTGGCCAATCTGGTGTTCGCGCTGTCCACGCTGTTCTGGCTGTCGTTTGCGGCGCTGATGGTGGCCGGCGCGGCCGACATGGTGAGCGTGTACATCCGCGGCGCGCTGGTGCAGTTTTCCACGCCCGACACCATGCGCGGCCGGGTGAACGCAGTGAACATGCTGTTCATCGGCTCATCCAACGAGCTCGGCGAATTCCGCGCAGGCACCAGCGCATCGTGGCTGGGCGCGGTGCCCGCTGCCATCGTGGGGGGGTTGTGCACCTTGGGCGTGGTGGGCGGCTGGATGCTGGCGTTCAAGTCCCTGCGCAAGGTGGACCGTTTTGAAGAGGCGGCGCAGGCTACACGTCCCGCTCCATAGCCCGGCCTCAATCCCCTCGCGACGAGGTATCGGCGGAAACCCTTCGATACATCCTGGAGGCCCATTGTGTCGCGCAGGTAAAACCCGCGGCGCAGGCTTGCAAGCTGGTGGGGGCGGCGGCACCATGCGGCAACCATCGGCTTGCTGCCGTGCGAGGCCCCATGATCCCCCTTCCCCCTCCACCTACCCTCATCGCCCGCCGCTCGGTGCTGGCCGGCCTGGCGGGTTTGGCCGTGTGTGGCGGCACGCGCATCACCCATGCGGCGCTCCCTGCCGCGCCGGCGCCCGGCCCCGCGGGCGCGGATGCCTGGAACACCGCCGACGAACGCACCACGTGCCGCCTGCTCGACCGCGTGAGCTGGGGCGGCACCGCCCAGGGTGCGCGGGTCCTGGGCACGATGGGTGTGAATGCCTATTTGGCATCGCAGTTGCGCGCAGGCGTCCAAGCCCCGCTGCCACGAGAGGCCCAGGCGCAGATCGATGCCATGGTGATTTCGCGCACGCCCATTGAAACGCTGGCGGCCGACATGGAAGCCCGCCACAGGGCCGCCAAGGCCCGGCCCACCGAAGAAGAACGCAAGGCTGCGCTCAAGGCCTGGCAGCAGGACATGCGCGCCCTGCAGCAGGAGGCGGCCGCGCGCTTTGTGCTGCGCGCCGTGTATTCACCGCACCAGTTGCGCGAGAAGATGACCTGGTTCTGGATGAACCACTTCAACGTGTTCGGCGGCAAGGGCAGCCTGCGCGCGCTGGTCGGCGACTACGAGGAGCGCGCCATCCGCCCCCACGCCCTGGGCCGCTTTCGCGACCTGCTGGGCGCCACGGTGCGCCACCCGGCCATGTTGCGCTACCTGGACAACGCGCAGAACGCGGCCGGCCGCATCAACGAAAACTACGCACGCGAACTGATGGAACTGCACACGCTGGGCGTGGACGGTGGCTACAGCCAGCAGGACGTGCAGGAGCTGGCCCGGGTGCTGACCGGCGTGGGCGTCACGCAGCGCCCGCCGGGCGAAGAGCCCCCGCGCATGAAGCCCGCGATGCGCCGTCACTACGTGCGCCAGGGCCTGTTCGAATTCAACCCTCAGCGCCACGACTGGGGCCCCAAGACACTGCTGGGCCAACCCTTGCGCGCCGAGGGCCTGGCAGAGGTGGACGAAGCGCTGGACCGACTGGCCCACGCGCCCGCCACCGCACGCTTTGTCACGCGCAAGCTCGCGCTCTTTCTGGTGGGCGACAACCCCTCACCCACGCTGCTGCAGGCGCTGGCCCGCAGCTTCGAACGCACCGGTGGCGACATTGCGGCGGTTCTGGAAACGCTCTTTTCCTCGCCCGAATTTCGCGCGTCGCTGGGCCAGCGCTTTCGCGACCCGGTGCACTACGTGCTGGCCGGCCTGCGTCTGGCCCATGGCGACGCCGTGCTGCCCGGCTCGGAACGCGCGCTGGGGTGGCTGCAGCGCCTGGCCCAGCCGCTGTACGGCCGCGCCACGCCCGACGGCTACCCCCTGGACGCGGCGTCGTGGGCGGGCTCCGGGCAGATGAGCGCGCGCTTCGAGGTGGCCCGCGCTCTGGGGGCTGGCGCTGCGGCTGCGGCGGCGCCCCGCGACGACATCACCGAGGCCAGCCCGCGCCATCCACCCGCGTTGGCGCAGGCTGCCTACGTGCGTGCACTGGAGCCTGCCTGGTCCGCCGCCACGCGCAACGCGCTCGCCCAGGCAGCATCGCCCCGCGAATGGAATCTGCTGTTCCTGGCGTCGCCCGAGTTCATGCACGGATGAGGGAAAAAAAGAGATGGACAGCAGTCGGCGGTGAGCGCTGACGCGATTGGAAGGACAGTCCCATGCTGCACAGACGACACCTCCTCCAGGCGCTGGGTGCCAGCGCCTTGGGCATTACCTCCGCCAGCGTCCTGGCTGCGCCGCGCGCGCAGGACGTGCGCTTTCTGCTCGTGTTCCTACGCGGCGGCTACGACTGCGCCAGCCTGCTGGTGCCCACGGCCAGCAGCTACTACTACGAAACGCGGCCGAACATCGCCATTGCCCGCCCTGGTCAGGACGGCGGCGCGCTGCAGCTCACGGTGGACTGGGGCCTGCATCCTGCGCTGGCGCAATCGATGCTGCCGCTGTACCAGAAGCGCCAGTTGGCCTTCGTGCCGTTCACGGGCACCGACGATCTCTCGCGCAGCCACTTCGACACGCAGGACAGCCTGGAGCTGGGCCAGCCCCTGGGCGGGCGGCGCGACTTCCGCTCCGGATTCCTCAACCGCTTGGTGGCCGAGTTGAACCCGCGTGCGGGCGGCACCACGCCCACGGTGCAGCCCATGGCCTTCACCAGCACCCTGCCCCTGGCGCTGCGCGGCGCACTCGACGTGCCCAACACGGCGCTGAGCGCGGCCGCGGGGCGCACCGGCGTGGATGCCCGGCAGGCCGAGCTCATCGCATCCATGTACCAGGGCACCCGGCTGGCCGCGCCCGTGAACGAGGGCTTTGCCACCCGCGATGAGGTGGCGCGGACGATGCAGGGCGAGATGGAGGCCGCGAGCCGCAACGCGCTTTCCACCAAGGGCTTTGAAGGCACGGCACGGCGCATGGCGCGGCTGATGCAGACGCGTTACCAGCTGGGCTTTGTGGACGTGGGCGGCTGGGACACCCATGTGGCGCAGGGCGCGGCCACGGGGGCGTTGGCCAACCGCCTGGAAGAGCTGGGCCGGGGTCTGGCGGGCTTTGCCGACGAGATGGGGCCTGCATGGAAATCCACCGTGGTGGTGGTGGTCAGCGAGTTTGGCCGCACCTTTCGCGAAAACGGCAATCGGGGCACGGACCACGGCCACGGTACCGTGTTCTGGGTGCTGGGCGGTGGCGTGGGCGGCGGCCGCATTGCCGGCGAGCAGCAAGCGCTGACGGCCACCACCCTTTTTCAGAACCGGGACTACCCCGTGCTCAACGACTACCGCAGCGTGCTGGGCGGGTTGTTCGCGCGCCTGTACGGGCTGGACCTCGCCGCCGTGGCGCGGGTGTTTCCGGGGGCCAAGGCAGCAGACCTGCGGCTGGTTTAGCAACGCCCCACATCCGCACGCTGAATTGCTATTTTATTGATAGCTTCTTGCGCTTATAAATAAAGCGCTAGCGGCCATTTTGATTCAAAACCACCCTGCCTCAGGCGTTGAAGGTGCCCGTCAGAAGCTCCGGCAAACGCTCCACTTTCATCTTGAAGCCACATGCCTGCGCATGGCCGCCACCGCCCATGCTTTCGGCCAGCGCGATGCAGTCGAAGTTGCGCTGCGAGCGCAGCCCCACCTTCACGCCTTTTTCGCCCGCGCTCCACATCAGCGCGAAGGTGCCAGTCTTGGCCGAGAGGATGTCGCCCACCAGGCTGTGGAACATGCCGGGCGCATTCACCATCAGGCCCTGCACGCCGTTGAAGACCAGCGGCTGCGCGCCTTCGGCGATATCGGCGCAGAGCTTGCGGTATTTCTCGTCCATGGCGGCGCCGCGCGCCATGAACTGGCTCAGCTGCTCGGGTGCGAAGCGCGCAATCTCGCTCCAGCGCGCAAAGTCCTGTGGCTCCATGTCCAGGGCCGACAGGAAGGCCCCGCTCTCCTCGAACTCCCATTTCCAGATGTCGCGGTCTTCCACATAACGCAGCAGTGCCGGAATGGGCTCGTGCGGGTGGAAGAACTCCCACGCCAGACGCGCGCCCGATTTGTCCATGTCAAAGTGCACCACGCCGCAGCGGCAGGCAAAGCCCGTCAGCTTTTCCGCGGCGCTCTTGTGGTGGTCCAGCATCACCAGCTTGGCCGCACGCTCGTCGATGGCCTGCAGGATGTCGGCAGAAAACGAGAAATCGAGGATGTAGACGGTACGGCCCTGCAGGGGCGGCAAGTCATCCACCGACTTGACATCGCCGTGGTCCAGCCCCAGGTATTCGGCATTCTCGCGGTAGTACAGCCACGCGGCCAGCGCCGCGCCAAAGCCATCGGGGCAGTTGCGCCCGTGGTAGAGGATCAGCGGCGCGGGGTCGTTCTTGTCGGGGGCAACCAGCAGTTGCAGGGGGAGGATGGTTTTCTTCGTCATGGCCCCCGATTGTCGCCGGGGCCATGGGCCAGCGCGGCCGCAAAAGCGCACAGCGTGCGCGCCCCGCAGGAACCAACCGACTCCGCCATGCCTCCACCCCTTGGATCCGCACACCGAAAAGCCCACGATGTTCCAAACCCTCAAAGACCTGTTTGACAGCTTCACACAGCCCGCCCCCACCCCGTCGCCTGCCGAGCGTTTTCATGCCGTGCAGCTGGCCGCCGCCGTGCTGCTGGTGGAGGTGGTCCGGGCCGATACAGCCATGGACGACGCCGAGCGTGCCGCCATGGTGACCGCCCTTCGCAGCAAATTTGCGCTGAGCGACGATGAACTGGCGCGACTGCTGGAGCTGGCCGTCACCACATCCAGGACGGCCTACGACTACCAGCGCTTCACCAGCAGCCTGAACGAGCACTTCACCCAGGACCAGAAGATCCAGCTGGTCGAAGCCATGTGGCAGGTGGCCTATGCCGACGCCCATATCGACGCCAACGAGAACCACACCATCAGCAAAGTGGCAGGCCTGCTGCATGTGACGCACGGGGAGTACATCGCGGCCAAGATGCGGGCGAAAGCATCTACGCAACTCTGAAGAACTTCAAAACTCCCCAGCGCGGACGGACTGTCTTGACATTCAAAGTCTGCGATCAGTATCTTCATCGCCATGAGAGCAATCAAGCAGGTTGAAGTCGAGGGCGCGCTGCTGGCGGTGGAATGCGAAGCGAATCATCAGGGTACGGCTCCTCCAGTTCTGTTCCTGCACGCCAACGTCGCAGATCGACGCATGTGGCAAGGTCAATGGGACCGTTTGGCAAGCTTCCGTCCTGTCATCAGCTACGACCGCCGCGGGTTTGGAGAATCGCGCACCCTGCGTCCCACGCCACACTCTCACGTAGATGATCTTTGGAAGGTATTGGACTCTTCGGGACATGACCGGGCAGTGCTGGTCGGTTGCTCCATGGGGGGGCGTATCGCCATCGATGCCGCGCTGGCTAAACCGGACAGAGTCTGTGGGCTGGTGGTCGTGGCGCCCGGGGTCAGTGGGGCGCCAGCACCTGAATATTGCGACTCCGTAAGTGCACTGATGCTTGCCATAAGCACTGCTGCAAGGCAAGGGGATCTGGATACGAAAAACGAGCTGCAGGCGCGTCTTTGGTTGGACGGCCCGTTGAGCCCTCCCGGACGGGTAGGTGGAACCATTCGTCAACTCTTTCTGTCGATGAACGGCAAGGCTTTGCGCGCGGCGCCCCCTGGCGTGGCCTCCGAGGAACCTGCGGCATGGGATCGGGTGGAAACGATCCAGGTACCAACCCTCGTGATGTGGGGTGATCTTGACCTGCCGCACCTGCAGGAGCGATGCAAACTGCTTGCGCAGCGCATCCCCACGGCGCAGAGCGTCTTGCTCCCAGACACAGCACATTTGCCGGCGCTGGAAGCCCCGCGGCAGTTCAATGCAGCTTTGGCTCGATATCTCACAGGCCACTAGTTGGCAGATCGGGGGGCCAGATTCCTTTGGTGACGTGCGGCGCGGACGGGCTGCGCTGTCGGCACTGCCCCTGCGTGGCAAAGGCGGGGCAACCAGCAGCCCCGCTCTGGCTGTCCGCCTTATCGTGACTGTAGGCTGTCCTGCAGTCCCATGAAAAGGCTTTGAGCAGGCACTTCTTACACCGGCAACCAGCGCCACCAGAACGGCTTTCGCTCCTCCCTGGCGCCGCGCGCCTGCAGCAACGCAATGAACTCGCTGCGCTGATAGCGGCGGGCGGCCTGCAAGGGCGTCATGTCGTCGAAGTCCGATTTCAATTCCGGGTCCGCGCCGTGCGCCAGCAGGTAGCGCGCAATCTCGTCGTGGCCGTGGATGAGGCTGGCCACCAGCGGCGTGCACAGGATCTCGGGATGCTGGTAGTTGGGGTTGACGCCCGCGCTGATGTGGTGGCGCACCAGCGCCAGGTCGCCGGCCACGGCGGCGGCGTACATGTCTTTCCAGTCTCCTGCAGACATACCTTGGCTTCCTTTCAGCGGTTGAGCCGTGCAGTGTAGGCAGCGTCGCCTGCGGCACAATCCGCGCCTTCCCCTACGTCCCCGGGCGGCTGCGCCTGCTTTCATGCCCTACCCTCTGCATATCCTCTGGCGCGACGAGCACCTGGTGGCCGTCTACAAGCCCGCCGGCTGGCTGGTGCACCGCACCGGGCTGGACGCGGGCGAAACGCGCTTCGTGATGCAGACGCTGCGCGACCAGCTGGGCCGGCACGTCTACCCCGTGCACCGGCTCGACAAGGGCACGTGCGGGGTGCTGGTGATGGCATTGCACAGCGACGCCGCGCGATCGTTGTCGCAGGCCTTCGAGCACGGTGCTACGCACAAGCGCTACCTGGCGATGGTGCGCGGATGGGTGCCCGAGGCCGCCGAGGTGGACCATGCCCTGAAGCCCGACGACGCACCGGCCGATGCCCCCGTGCAGGACGCCCACACACACTTTCGCCGCCTGGCGCAGATGGCGCTGGACGAGGCCAGCGACCCGCGCTTTGCCACCACCCGCGCCTCGCTGGTGGAAGCCATTCCCACCACCGGACGGCGCCACCAGATCCGGCGGCACCTCAAGCACCTGGCCCACCCGATCATTGGGGATGCCACGCACGGCAAAGGCCCCCTGAACCGCTGGTGGGCACAGCGCCTGGGCCAGCAGCGGCTGTGGCTGCATGCGTGGCAGCTGACCGTGCCGCACCCAGTCTCGGGTGAGCGCCTGGTGTTCGACAGCGGACTGCAATGGCCAATCCTGCCCGGCAATGCTCACTGCCAGAGAGAAGACATGGCTGGCGCCGAGGCTGACTTCGGCCCCGCGGCAGATTGGCGAAGGCTGCTGGCCATGCTGCCCTGGCAAGCGTGACCGGCTGCCGCGGAGTCCGCTGTCGGCCCGGTCCTACCGCCGGCACGGCCAATTTCCAGTAGACACGTCGCCTGCGGGTGCGGCACAGTCGCGGGACGGTCCAGCGCTGCTTTTGCGCGTTCGTCGTCTCCCGCCTTGTCCCATGCTTGCCACCACCATGCCCGCACAGCCCCCGTCGAACCATCCCCCCGCCGCCAAGCTGCATGCACATTGCGAGGGTGGCCCTCATGGCTGAGGTCTGGCAGCAGATCGCCACCACCGCGGCGGCGGAGTTTGCCGACATCACTGACACGGCCCAGGCCACGCGGATCGTGGTGCGCCTGGGCGTTGCTGCGCTGCTGGGCGGCTTGCTGGGCTGGGAGCGCGAACACGCCGGCAAGGCGGCCGGTGTGCGCACCCACATGCTGGTGGCCATGGGGGCGGCGCTGTTCGTGCTGGTGGCGCAGCAAGCGGGCATCTCGGCGGCCGACAACAGCCGGGTGCTCCAGGGTGTCATCGCCGGGGTGGGATTCCTGTGCGCGGGCACCATCCTCAAGGGCGATGCAGAGCACCAGGTCAAGGGCCTCACGACCGCCGCGGGCATCTGGCTCACGGCCGCCATCGGCGTGTGCGCCGGGCTGGGCCGCGAGGTCACGGCGGTACTGAGCACCGTGTTCGCGCTGTTCGTGCTCTGGGCGATTCCGTTCGTGCACGACAAGGGCGGCGCGCACACCTCCGAAAAGAAGCCCCCAACCAAAGCGGGTTGAACGGCTGGCGGCGGGCGCTGCGTGGGTGGCCGCACTACACTTTTTGAACCGTATCCTCCCGCGCCCGGCTGCGCTACGCCGCAGCAGCGCCCTTCTTTCATGCAACACCTCATTGCTCCGCGCAGCCACGCGCTGCACGGCCATGGCTCCTTTCGGCCGTCACGCACGCGGCGCTGTTCTCGCACGGAGCGCACATGACGACGGCGCTCACCGGAAACCTGCGCGGCATCGTGGCGATGGTGGCGGCCGTCGGGTGTTTTTCACTGATGGATGCGCTGCTCAAGACGCTGGCTGCCAGCTACCCGGCCATGCAGGTGGCGGCGCTGCGCGGATGGGCCGCCCTTCCGCTGGTGGCGGCTTATGTGCTCTGGCGCGGTGAGCTGAGCGGCCTGCTGCGGGTGCGCTGGTCACTGCACCTGCTGCGCGGTGTGCTCAACGTGACCATGCTGGGGCTGTTCGCCTACGCGCTGACTGAGCTCGGCCTGGCGGAGGCCTACACCCTGTTCTTCATCGCACCGCTGCTGATCACGGCGCTGTCCACCGTGGTGCTGCGCGAAAAGGTGCGTGCAGCCCACTGGGTGGCGATCGCGCTGGGCATGGTGGGCGTGGTGGTGGCTTTGCGGCCCAGCCAGGATGCCTTTTTCACGCTGGGCGCGCTGGCGGTGCTGGGCGCCGCTTGCGGCTATGCCGTGTCGGCGATCACGGGGCGGGTGCTCACCCGCACCGATTCGAGCGCCAGCCTGGTGTTCTGGACCACCGCCCTGCTGGCGCTGGGTGCCGGGGCCCTGGCCTGGCCCCGATGGGTGGGTGTGCAAGACACCCACTGGCAGCTGGTGGCGGGCCTGGGCATCACCGGCTTCCTGGGCCAGCTCGCGATCACCGAGGCGTTTCGCCACGGCCAGGCCGCCGTGGTGGCGCCGTTTGAATACACGGCGCTGGCGTGGGGCATGGGCCTGGACTGGGTGCTGTGGCAAGCCGTCCCAGGGTACAGCACTTTGCTCGGCGGGGCGATCATCATCGGCAGCGGGCTCTACCTGGTGCGGCAGGAGCGCACGCAAGCCGTCGTGCCCCCTTGACGGCCCACTCTGGGCACTGGCCCGCGCCCGAGTTCGGCCTGGTCTTACAGCCCGGCGGCGCGTGCGGAGGTGCAATGGGCGTCCACGCAAAGCGGCGCCAAGGCCGCAAAGGAGAATCCGCATGACCCAGCACGCCACCATTACCGGCAATGTGACCTACACCCCCGGCGACGGCGCTCCCATCAAGATCCCCCAAGGCCCGGTGGAGATCACATCCGCGAAGGACAGCGCGACCCTGAGCTGGACCGCCGACAACGAAGCCGCCGGCTCGGCAGCCATTCCGCGCGACCAGTTCGAGCAGTACGTGCGCGACGGCAAGATCCGGCTGGACCACTGAGCAGGCTAGCGCGGCGAGCACGCGACGCCGCCCCGATTACTATACTTTTGATAGCTATTCGCGCATTACCATCGGGCGCTACAACCCATTTCCTTTAAGACTGCCCGATGCAAGCCGACGACGTACTCCACTTCTGGTTTAAAGAACTGACGCCTGCCCAGCACTTCGCCGCCGACGCCACGCTCGACACGCTGATCCGCCAGCGGTTTGCCCCCACGTGGGAGGCCGCGCGGCAATGCGAACTGTGGACCTGGCGCGCCACGCCGCGCGGGCGGTTGGCGGAGATCCTGGTGCTCGACCAGTTCTCGCGCAACATCCACCGCGGCACGCCTCTGGCGTTTGCGCAAGACGCCCTGGCACTGGCGCTGGCCCAGGAACTGGTGGCCGGTCAGCACGACCGCGCCCTGCCCGCCGGGGAACGCGCCTTTGCCTACATGCCCTATATGCACAGCGAATCGCTGGCCATCCACGACCAGGCCCTGTTGCTGTTCAACCAGCCGGGACTCGAGAACAACCTGCAGTTCGAGGTGCGCCACCGCGACATCGTTGCGCGATTCGGCCGCTACCCCCACCGCAACGTGGTGCTGGGGCGGGAATCCACCCCTGAAGAAATCGCTTTCCTGGCCGAGCCGGGCTCCTCGTTCTGATTCAATCGAGAGCCTTCGTAAGGTAGACCGCCTCACGCCCCACGATGGGCTCGCGCGTGGGCATCATCACCGTGCAGCCATCGCACAGGGCGCGGATTTCGTGCGGGCCGTCGGTGGCAATGAGTTCGCCCCGTGCGAAGACCTCGAAGCCTTGCAACGGCCGCGCAAAGCGGAAGTCGGGCGTGCGCACCATGCAGGTCTCCAGCAGTTCATAACGGCGCTGCGGGCCCGGCGCGGGGCGGTCAGGCGCGGCTTCGACCATGCCGAAATGGGCCAGGAAGTCCAGGGCCACGGCGGTGGCCATGTCGGCCGCCGACTGGCGAAAATGCTGACCACACTCCACCACCAGCGCCACGCCGTGGCTGTCGGCGAGCCCGTGGCGGCCATGCTGGATGAGCGGCGTCCCTGAGCCCAGGCCGCTGGGCATCACCAGGTGCACGGGCGGGCGCCCGATGGCCACCGCCACATCTGCATTGCGCTGGTAGGCCGGGTACACCCAGAAAGGCTGCACGTCCTGGCTGGTGGAGTGGATGTCGAGGATGTGATCCGCCGCAGCCACCACGGGTCGCAGCACCCGCGCGCGGTCCAGCTCGGGACTGGCGGCGGTGCCGTCCAGCTCGGCGGCCGACCAGATGCGGTTGAGGTTGTGCACCAGCTGGCGGCTGTCAAACGGGCGGCTCGGGTCGAAGGACTCATACGCCGCCACGTTGGCAAAGCTGATCGTCAACGTGCCAATGCGCGGGCGCACTCCCGTGTCCAGCAGGTGCGTGGCCGCCACCATACCGCAGATCTCGTTGCCATGCGTGAGCGCGTTGATGAGCACATGGGGCCCGGGCTGGCCCGATTCAAACCGGTGCACGTAGTCGATGCCCACATTGCCCTGGCGGTAGGCAGAAAGGTCGCGGGGCAGGACTTCGAAAACGGGAGGATTTTGCGTCATGGCAGGCATTGCTATGTGAACACATCATTGTGAACGGAAAGCCCCAACTCTGCAGGGCGGCGGTACCATGCCCGCCGCGTTCACCCCCTTCGCACCAGCGACCTTTACCCCCGCCATGCCCACCGCCCGCCTTTGCCCCCTGGCCGATGTCGCCGCCCGCCTGCCTGCCGATTGCTGGATCGCCCAGCGCCTCGCAGAGGGCCCGCAGGCGCTGGCTGGCGAAACCGCGCTGTGCGTTGTGGGCGACGTGCAGCTGCCGGAGTTGCACCTGGATGCCCCGCTGGCCAGCGGCAGCCCACTGCGGACGCTGGTGGAAGGCGGCGCCCCAGCCGCAAGCCCGCGCAGCCAGCCCCTTCTCGTGCTGATCGACGGGAATCTGCAGATCGACGGCGCGCTCACCTGCGACAACACCGACGGCGCGGCGAACCTGATCGTGCTGGGCAACGCGCGCATGCACAACGCGGTGGTGGGCGGCCAGCTGGTGTACGTGCAGGGGGCGCTCACGGTCACCGACCTGCTTTGGGGCGACTACAACCACGGCGAGCTCACCGTGCGCAGCGGGCTTACGGCGCGGGTGGCCTTGTTCACCGACGAGTACCACGTGGACATCACCGGCCCTGAGCAGGTGGAGTTCCTCCTGGACGAAGTGCGCGGCGTGCCGCACCGGGCGGAGTTCGCGAGCGAGATCGCGGGCATCGTGTTCCCAGCGGAGTTCCACGATGGCATCGACGACGGCGAAAGCGGCATCCGACCCCTGCTCGACCGCCCCCGCGTGGTGGCTGCCGTGCGCGCGGGCGAGAACGCCACGCGCGGCAGCGCCGAGATCCACGCGCTGATGCCCCTGGAGGCCGACCTGTTCGCCGACGAGGCCATCAGTGTGCGTAACATCTTGGCGGCCGTGCGTGCACCGGTGATCGGTCCCAAGGAACACACGTCCGCCGGATGGTTCCGGCAGACCGATTTCTTGCTGTGCCAGCGGCACGTGGATGCGGAGGGCGACCCGCGCGATGACAGCGTGTTCATCACCGTCTGGAAAACCTGGGACTTCTACCTCTCGGTGGCCCAGGTACCCGAGCGCGCCGGGATGCTGGCGCGCATGGCGGCCGCCCTGCGGGGCCGCAAAGTGCCCACCACCGCGCAGCTCGCGCTGGTGTATCGCGCCTATCGCAACGGCGAGCCCGGCGAATGGCTGGCCCTGGCGCCCGATACGGCCCCCGACGCCTGGCAAGCCTGCACACATGCCTGGCGCGGCGTGCTGGACTACCTGCGCAAGGCTGTGGGCCAGCACCGGGCCCACTACCCGCTGTACCAGCGCCTGGTGACCGAGCTAACGGCCGAGCGCATCGAAGACTTCACCACGCTGCCCGTGTTCACCGAGCGCTACAACGACTGGTGGGACAGTGACCGCAACGGCTGGTGGGAGGGCGACGTGTGGGTGGGTGCGCGCCAGCCCTGCATGCGCGATGGCGAACCTTGGGGCCGCGCCTTCAAGCTCAGCTGGGAAAACGGCGATGAAGCGCCCGGCGACGAAGACGACAACGCCCACGCCGCCTACCAGATCAACCTGGAGGCCGCGCTGGGCGGCCCTGCCGCGGTGGAGTTCACCTACGCGCAGCGCCAGAGCGACGCCCGCACCACCCTGCCCCGCAGCGCGGCCGACCACATTGCACGGCTGCTGCGTTTCGTGGACGCCGTGGAAGCCCGCGTGCGTTCTCAACACGAGCAGGACCAGGCCCGCCTGGCCGAGGCTCGGCGCATTGAGGCTGCCGTGCACCTGCTGACTACGCCGCCACTGGCGCGTGACCTGCCCGATGCCGCAGTCTTTCCCGCCGAACTGATGGTCCTGTCCGACCAGTGGCAGTCCGACGGGCAAGCCTACGTGGCCGCCATCCGCGCCCACCAGCTCGCCATGGATGCGGCCGAGGCGCAGAACGGCCACAGCAACGGCGACGATGACAGCGAAGACGCGAGCGGGGACAGGGGTGACGAAGAAGACGACGACGAAGAAGCCCTGCCGACCGACCCACGCAAGGCTGCCGCCGCCACGGTGCTGCAACTGGCGCGTGTGGTCCACGCCCACGCCGACGAAGACCTGGCCGAGCGCTTTCGCCAGCGCTTTGCGTTCGCTCCCGACGCCTTCGTGCGGCACGCCGCCGACGCGGGCTGCTTCATCGGCCCGGTGTTCGCGCTGGAAGACGGCCGCGTGCTGGCACGCATCGGAGCCGCCTATGAAGACACCGCGCATTGGGTGGCGCTGCACGGCCCGCGGCACACCCTGCTGCCCGCGCTGCACGGCGTGGGCCGCTCGCCCAACCGGCGCTGCTTTGCGCAAAGCGACGGCCAGCACATCACCACCCACAACGGTTTCGATGGCCCCGTGATCGCCCGATTTGCACTGCCGCAGGGCAACGAAGGGCTGCCTCCTCAGGTGGAGGTATCGCCAGGCCCGCTGGGCCAGCGCTGCGACGAGCTGATTCCCTTCAACGATGGTCAGCAGGTGCTGCTGCGCAACCCCACCGGCATCTACCTGCTGACCTCCGGTGGCGTGCTGCGCCTGCACCCCCAGACCTTTGACGAGGATGGTCCCTACACCTGGCCCAAGAACCAGCAGGACGAGATGGTGAACGGCACGGAGGTCACGATGCTGGCACTCGACATGCTGCACATGGCCCTTTCACCGGACGAGCGCCACATCGCCGTGGGCGACCAGGACAGCGTGCACATCCTCCTGAACGCCGATGGCCAGGTGGTGCGCCGCTACGAGCCCTTGTCGTCCTACCCGCACCACGCCGCCTTCTCGCACGACAGCACGCGGCTGCTTGCCAACTCCTGCCACTTGTACGGAGGCTGCACGTTGGCCACGCCAATGGGTGCAGCGTTGTCGGGCGCCGCGCCAGACAGTGAAGAAAACGAAACGCAAGAAGCGCCGGCCGTCAACACCCAGTGGCGCGTGTATGCATCCGCCACCCTGCCGGGCATGGTCATCCTGGGCGATGCCCATGGCTATCTGCACGCGGTGGACGACAAGGGCCAAAATTTGTGGCGCCACCACATCGGCAGCACGATCAGCGCCATCGACGTGTCGCCCGACGGCAGCGCCATCGTGGCCGCCAGCTACGGTGGCTACCTGGCCCTGCTGGAGCGGGTGGAGACGGGAATGGACCCGTATTCCATCGGCACGTCGCCGTATGCGGAGACGCGGCGGTGGATATTTTGGGGTGATGAAGTGGGGCCGTTGCGGTGGTAGGCAATGCGGCGAAGGGAGCGCCGAGCGGCGGGTTCAACGGCCCGTGACGCGAGGACTCGGGCGCACCATGGGTCTGGATCTGTCCGGAAGCCCTCGGAGCCTGGCAGCGAATGAATGCAGGACACGCTCAACATTCGGGGGTGGCTTGTACTGGGCCTCTCCCCGACCGGGACACTAGACTGCGCCTGCTGCTGCGTATGCCGCCGGTAGATACAGCCTCTGCTCAGGATCTCTTTCGAGGCGGCGGCCATGCCTGGTCATCCACGCCTCCGCGTGGAGGTACCAGCTTTTGAAGGCGACAGCGTCGTAAGCCAAGCCATCAGGAGCAGCAAACCTCTCAGCCCAATACAGGCGTCCCGGCGACGTGGCCGCCCCGTAAAGTCGTCGGTCGTACTCGATGAGTGGAGCGGTCCCCAGACTCTCGTAGTAAACGAAGCCGCGCCGCTCAACGACCAGCGCATCATCCTCTACGCGCCTGAGCCGGAACTCCCACGGAAACGCCAGGCTGTAGAGGAAGAATTGGCTCTCCTGCGGAGGTGCGGCAGAGAAGTCGTCGATGAACAATTGCTCCTCGGTCGGTGCAAAAGCGCGAAGAATTTTGACGTCCGCAGCTTGACGCAGGTAGCCCAGAAAGGCTTCCTCATCCTGCGGCAGCATCGAGATTGCGACTTGGTAACCCATGGGCGTGCGTGCAGCCGCGAAACATGTGTTGACGCGGCCGCCAATCCTTTCGAAAGTTACTGCAGTACCAATTCCACCCGCCGATTCTTGGCGCGCCCTTCATCGCTGCTGTTGCTGGCCACAGGAGCCAAAGATGCCACCCCGTTCCCCACCATGCGGTTCGCAGCAATGCCGTAGTCTTTGGTCAACGCAGCAGCCACGGCCTCCGCACGCCGTTTGGACAAAGCCAAGTTGCTCTCAAACCCGCCCACACTGTCGGTGTGGCCCACCACGTGCAGCTTGACGCCCGGCTCGGCCTTCAGGAAGGACGCAATCTGATCCAGCGAGGGCTTGGACTCGGGCTTCACATCGGCCTTGCCGGTATCGAACAGGATCCCGTAGATGGCCACCTTGCCATTGGCCGTGAGGGACTTGCCAATGTCCGTCGCGCTGACCACCACCATGTTCTGCTCCATGGCCTTGGTCTCCAGGATATCCACGGCGGCATAGGCGCCCTGCCTGGCCTTGTACATGGCGTCGTCCTTGGCCCAGTCGATCGTGAGCACGCGCACGGTGGTGTTGCCCTTTTGGAAGGTGCCGGTGCGCACCGTGCTGGCGTCGGCCGCGTACATCACGTATTCGCTGCGGTTGTTCTTGATGAAGTCGCGCTTGCCGCTGGCGAAATTGGCCAGGAAATTGCTGTAGCCACCCGCTGACGTATCTCGGGTGGAGTCGTACAGCACCGTGAATCCGCTGGCCGCAAGGTCATTGGCATAGTTGCGAAACAGTTCCAGCGACCGTGTAGCGCCCGGTGCCTCGTACCACAGGCGGGTGAGCTTGCCCTCCAGCACCAGCGGCGGTTGCGCATAACGCCGTTGGTAGGTGCGCAGGTCAAACTCCTTGAAGGTGGAGGTCTGGAACTCCACGGCGTCAAAGTTGCGCACCTCGTAACCCACGATGGCGCTGCCCGCGAGCCGCTTCACGGCCGGGTGGTCCTTGGCGCCGGGCAAGTCCTGCGCATGGGCGGATGCGAGGCTGGTCAACGTCAGAAACGCGAGGCACATCGACGCACCCCAACGGCGAAAAAGCTTCACGGCCATGAGCATCTCCGGTGAAAGACAACCTGCCAGGCAGTGCCCGCGCTGGCACGGCAACGAATCATAGGTGAGTCTCCCGTGAACTTCAGCGGCGTCCAGGCCACAGGGCTCGCACAGGGGCTGCCGGCGTGCAATCGATCACGAAACCCCCACCCCAAAATGCGGCCCCGGGCCCTGCGCTGCCAGCGTGTCCTGTGCATTGCGCAGCGGGCACACCTTGAGCGACAGGCAGCCACAGCCAATGCAGCCATCGAGCTGGTCGCGCAGTGCCGTGAGCGTACGGATGCGCTCGTCCAGGTCGTCGCGCCAGCGGGCGGACAGGCGGCGCCAGTCCGCCACCGTGGGTGTGCGCCCCGCGGGCAGCGCCTGCAAGGCTTCGGCAATGGCGGCCAAGGGCACGCCCATGCGTTGCGCCACCTTGATCACCGCCACGCGGCGCAGCACCGAGCGCGGGTAGCGCCGCTGGTTGCCCGCGTTGCGCACACTGGCGATCAGCCCGCGCGATTCGTAGAAATGCAGCGCCGACACGGCCAGCCCGCTGCGGCTGGCGACCTCGCCCACCGACAGCTCGGAATGTTCGGATGGCTCGGATGGTTCGGACTGCACGTCGGCTACCACGCGGGCAATGGGGATGGTGGTTTTTCCGGGCTTCACAACAACTCCTGCACGGGCTTTCGCCATAGGGATTGACCTCAATTTAACTTGAGGTTTGATACTAGCGCCTCGGAACACTATTTTTGCCAGTGCGGCCTCAACCCACGGAGTTTTCCTGGCTTGCCGGCAATTCCGCCGCTGGCTTCATCTTCACTACTTGCATTTGGATTTCTGCACCATGCGCCCTGACACTGCGACCATCCTGCGCCCCGCCGCGACCGCCTTTCAGCTCCGCTTCATCAACCCCCCCGGCCTGTACGACCCGCGAGCCAACGGCTACACCCATGTGGTGGTGGTGCCGGCCCAGGCACGCACCGTCCTGGTGTCGGGCCAGGGCGGCGAGAACGCGGCGGGGCAGCTGTCCGCCGACTTCGGCGAGCAGTTGCGCCAGGCGTTCACCAATCTGCGCATCGCACTGGCAAGCGCCGGTGCCAGCGTGCACGACGTGGCCAAGCTCACGGTGCTGGTGGTGGACCACACCGAACAACGCCTGGCCCTGCTCAGCCAAACCGTGCGCAGCCTGTGGCCTGACGGGGCGGCTCCGGCCTGCACGCTGATTCCGGTGCCCCGGCTGGCGCTCGACGGCATGCTGGTCGAAATCGAGGCCACAGCGATGGTGACGGCCTGAACGGTGCGTGCAGCTGCTTCCAGGGCCGGCGGGAAACTCGCGGCACGCCGCGGTGCTGGCCGCCAGAGTGCGGGCTTTGTGACGTACCATCCCGCCACGGTCCCATCCCGAGACCTTTACAGGAGGGCCCCATGGCCAAAGGCGAACAGCGCAGCAACAAGATGGCGAAGAAGCCCAAGAAGGACACCTCGGTTCCCCGGGAGGGCAGCGTTTCGGACCGGCCCATGCCACCCGTAACCGCCATCATCCCGCGCGGCAAGGACAAGAACAAGTAGGTCCGCACACGGGCACAGGGCATCAAATGCTATAAAAACAATAGCATCCAGCGCTCACCAAACAAGCGCTGGAGGCTATTTTTCATTGAAGCCAGAAGCGATCTTCACTCGGCGCTGGACCGCGCTTGCGCGGCGCGCGCCAGCCAATCAGCCTCGGGTTCGGGCCTGCCAAACAGATAGCCCTGGTACACGATGCCGGGCGCACGCTGGCGCAGGAAGCTGGCTTGCTCCTGCGTCTCCACCCCCTCGGCCACCACACGCAAGCCGAAGTGCGAGGCCACCGACAAGATGCCCTCCACCAGCACGCCGTCGTCGGCATTGGTAGGCGCGTCGCGCACGAACGAGCGGTCGATCTTGATTTCCTGGATCGGCAAGCGCTTGAGGTAGGCCAGCGACGAGTACCCGGTGCCAAAGTCGTCCAGCGACATGTCCACGCCGAACGCCGCGAGCTCGGCCATCTTGGCGACGGCGTCATCGAAGTCATCGATCACCAGGCCCTCGGTGACTTCCAGCGTCAGCAGCCGCGGGTTGGCGCCCGTCGCGATCAGCATGGCGCGAAGCTGCTGCACGAAACCCGGCTGGCGGAACTGCCGCGCGCTCAGGTTGACAGACAGGCGCCATTGCCGCTCGTGGAATATCGGCTGGGCCAGCAGTGCGCACGCATGGGCCAGCACCCACGCACCCAGGGCCACAATGAGATCCGACTCCTCCGCCACGGGGATGAAGGCCCCCGGCCCCACGAGGCCATCGCGCGGGTGCTGCCAGCGCACCAGCACTTCAGCACCCGTGAGCTGCCCCGCCACGTTGACCTGCGACTGCAGGAACAGGCGCAGTTCGCCTGCATTGATGGCGTGGCGCAGCTCACGTTCGACGCGAAAGCGCTGCTCGGCCGCCTCGCCCATGCCTTGTTCAAAGAAGGCGGCCCGTCCGCCGCCCGCCTGCTTGGCCCGGTGCAACGCGGTGCCGGCGCGGCGCACGGCGTCGTGCGCGACATCGCTGGCACTCTGAGGGTAGAGCGTGATGCCCACGCTGGCGCCCAACTGCAGTTCCTCCGCATCGTTGTCCAGGTGCAGCGGCTGCAGCAGCGCTGCCTGCAGCTTTTCGGCAAAAGCCAGGGCATGGCGGCCGGCCAGCGCGGCGTCGGCACCGAGACCATGCAGCACCACGGCAAATTCATCGCCTGCCACGCGCACCAGCAGCCCCTGGGGCGGCAGGATTTCTGACAGGCGCAGCGCCACGGCGCACAGCAGCCGGTCCCCCATCTCGCTGCCACGGGCATCGTTGAAGGTGGTGAAGCGATCCAGGTCCAGCAGCAGCAACGCATGCTGGGTGGAGGGCGGGCGGCCTGCACGGCCCTGCAGTGCTGCCAGGCGCTCCATCAGGGTGAACCGGTTGGGCAGGCTGGTGAGGCTGTCAAAGTGGGCCAGGCGGTGGATCTCCTGCGCCGCGCGCTTGCGCTCGGTGATGTCCTGCTTGAGTTCGGCGTAGTGCGTGATGCGTCCGTCGGGTTGGCGGATCGGTGCCACCACGACGGCCTCGGCAATCTCGGTGCCGTCCTTGCGGCGATTGAGCTGCTCGCCGGCCCAGCTCTCGCCGCGGCCCAGCGTGTCCCGCAAGCCCTGCCACTGCGCGGGAGCCAGGCCGTTGCTGGACACGTCCTGCGACAGCCGGCCCAGCACCTCCTCGCGGTCATGGCCCGTGCGGGCGAGGAAGGCCGCGTTCACGTATTCCACTCGCCCTTCGAGATCGGTGATCACGATGCTCTCGGGGCTTTGCTCCACCGCGCGCTGGAGCTTGCGCAGCTCGGCATCGGTGCTGGCCAGGTGGGCGGCAGTGTGCAGGGCCTCCTGCACGCGGCGCAGGTAGCTGCGGCGTGACAGCAATGTGGCCAACAGCGTGACCACCAGCACGCCCCCCAGGTAGGCCATCTGGGTCATTGGATTGCCGATGCGCACTGGCGGCAGCCAGCCCCGCGCCCCCGCCCATCCAAGGAACACGAACAGCGCGGCCGTGGCCCCCGCCAGTGCCAACGTGGGCCGTGCACCCAGCAGCCAGCCGGCAAACACGATGAGCACCGGAAAGTTCAGAAGCGTGGGCCCGCGCAGCCCGCCATTGTTGGCAGACACCAGGGCGCACACGGCCCACACGCCCCAGATGAGTACCTGCGCCGCCTGGTGCCAGCGCCGCTGCCGGCCCAGCAACACGGCGGCGGCGCCCATGGCGAGGGCGCCAGTGTTGAGCGCCAGGTGTGTCCACGGCAAGGGCCTCTCCAGGAACACGAGCAGGACCACGATCAGGCTGCTGATGGCCATGACGGCCCACGCCCCCGCCCGAACCAGCTGCTCGGTGGTGGCGTCGTCGCGTTCAGGGAGCCAGGGGGAGGCGTTGACGGGCATGGGCAGGGGGCGGTAACAGCCGGTCTGGATGGTAACGCGATATTTCTTGCCCATGGGCCTCGCGGCGGCACAGGGTGTGCAGCCACCGCCACACCCCAGTGCACCCTCGCCACGCCCCGGGGCAGCACCCATCAACGATGCACCATCGCGGAGGGCTGGTTCAGCGCGGCCTCAGTTCATCTCGGTCTGCGTGCTGCCGCCATCTTCGCGCCGCCCGGACCCCTTGCCCTTGTCCTTGGCGCGTGCGTCCTTCTTGGCCTGCCGCCTGGCGTCTTCGGCCAAACCGGCGGCGCGCCATGCCTCGAACTCTTGCGGCGTCTCCAGCGTGATGCGGCCCAGGATCGCGGTGCGGAAGTCAGTGATCACGATCTCGGCCGCCTTTTGCAGATTCACCCTGCCGCCGCCCTGCATGGCGCCGCGCTTGCGGCCAATGGCCTCCAGCAGTTCGTCGTCCTGCATTTGCGCCATGGCCCCGGGCGGCAGGCCCAGCCTGTAACGTGCCTCCAGCAGCGGCGCATAGTGCGCCTGCAGGCGGCGCAGCAGCTCCAGCGCCACCAGCTCGTCGTCGTACGCATTGCGGCCCACGGCACCGCTGGCGGCCAGGTTGTAGCCGCTTTCGGGCACGATGATGCGCGGCCATAGCATGCCGGGCGTGTCCCAGAGGTAGAAGTCGTCGGCCAACGTGATGCGCTGCTCCAGCTTGGTGATTCCGGCCTCGTCGCCCGTCTTGGCCTGGCGCTTGTTGGAGAGGGTGTTGATCAGCGTGGACTTGCCCACGTTGGGCACGCCGCAAATCAGCACCCGCATGGGCTTGGCCATGCCGCCGCGGCTGGGCGCCAGCTGGTGGCAGGCATCAATGAGCTTGCGCGCGGGCGCGGGATCCGACGCATCCAGCGGCACGGCGCGCGTGTCGCTCTGGGCGTTGTACCAGTCCACCCACAGCGCCGTGCGCGCGGGGTCGGCCACGTCCTGTTTGTTGAGCACCTTGAGCGTGGGCTTGTGGCCTGTGATCTCGGCCAGCAGCGGGTTGGCGCTGGAGCCGGGCAAGCGCGCGTCGAGCACCTCGATCACCACGTCAATGTCCTTGATGCGTTCGGTGATGGCTTTACGGGTCAGGTGCATGTGACCGGGGAACCACTGGATGGCCATGCGGGTACTTTCTTGTCTGGTTCGGGGCTGCCGGAGGGTGGCAAGGATAATCGCGGCCTTCGCCTCCGCATTTTTTTCATGTCCCCACAAATCCCCCCATCCCGCAGCGCCCCTGCCCGCAAGGCCGACAAAGAACTGCTGTTCAAGGGCGTGACCTGCGCCTTGATCGGCCTGGTGATTCTCCTGGCCCCGTACCTGGCACGGTCCGCCAGCGTGCGGGAGCTGATGGCCCAGGCGGCGCTGGTGGGCTGGTTTGCGCTGGTGCTGGGCATTGCCTTCGTGGTGCAGTACGCCGTGCGCCGCAAACAGGCGCGGCGCCCTCAGCCGTGACGCTGGCCGACACCGCCATCCCTCCCCGCGCCGTGGATGGAGCTACCGCGCAGCGGATGTTCCAGGCTCTTCAGCAGCGCGCTGCGGATGCGGGCATCGCACTGCGCAGCCCGCCGCCCGAGCCCACGACCTGCTGCGGACGCGGGTGCAACGGCTGCGTGTGGGAAGGCTTTTTAGACGCCGCCGAATACTGGCGGCAAGAGGCGTTGCTGCAGCTGCAAGGCTGAAATTTGTACCCAACCAGGCTCTAGCGCTTGATGGACAAGCGCGAACAGCTATCAAATCAGGAGTTTCCTGGCGCCTGCGCGCCCCATCACCCGAGCTCCTTCACCGCCATGTAGCGCTCGCGCCATTCCTCAAACGGCAGCGTGTCGGCGGCCTCGATGGCTTTTTGCGCGGCAATGGATTCGTCGGCCATGGCCAGGTAGCGGGCCTGCTGCTCGGCCGTCCAGGGCAGGCTGAGCAGCGCATCGCGAGCGGCAACCGACTGCTGGCGCGCAAATGACTCGAAGCTGTGATGATGGCTTTGCACGATGCTGTCCAGTACGCGGGCCGACGGCGTGCGCTCGGGCGCGGCCATCAGGGCGCGGGCGTCGCGCAGCGCGTCGCTGTAGCCGTGGGTGCCGTGCTGTGCGTCCAGCGCATCGGCCAAGGGCGCACAAGCTGCCAGCACTTCGGAGCCCCACTCCGTCAACAGCACACTCTGGCCGTTGCGGGAAAGGCGCAATCCCGGCTCGCGGCCGCGCTCGGCCGTGAGGTGCTGGTTCTGCTTGAGCTCGGCGATCTCGGCCGGGGTATCGGGCGGGCTGTCGGACAGCAGGCAGTGCAGCAAAAACACGTCTAATAGCCGCATGGTGGATGCCGTGATGCCCACGGGCACGAACGGGTCCAGGTCCATGAGGCGCACCTCGACATATTCCACGCCGCGCTCGCGCAGCGCGTGCAGCGGCCGCTCCCCTGTGCGCACGGTGCGCTTGGGGCGGATGGTGCCGTAGAACTCGTTTTCGATCTGCAGCAGGCTGGTGCCCAGCTGGTTGTAGTCGCCGCCGGGGTTGCGCACGCCAATGGTTTCGTACGCGGGATACGGCTTGGTGAGGGCCTCGTGCAGTGAATTGGCGTAGCCCGTGAGGCCGTTGTAGCTCACGGCCAGCGTGGCCTGGGCGTCGCTCTGGTAGCCCAGCCGGCCCATGCGCAGCGAGGTGGCGTGCGGCAGGTACAGCGCGCTGCCGCCCTCCATGCGCTCCAGGCGGTGCTCGCGCCCTTCGACGAAACAGGGGCACAAGGCGGGCGAGGCGCCGAACAGGTACAGCAGCACGAACGCATGGCGGCGGAAGTTGCGGATGAGGGCGAAGTACTGCTCGCTTGTCACGCCCGGCATGGACCAGTTGTAGTGGATGCCCGAGATGGTCTGCATGCGCCGCCCGTAGCGGTGGCCCAGGCCCATGCGGTAAATGCTCTTGGCCCGGCCGACGTTGGAACTGCCGTAGCGCCCGATCGGAATCGTCTCGTCCGTGGGCAGGCCACAGGGCATGCTGGAGGCCCACAGCAGCTCGCCGCCGTGCTCGCGCAACGTGTGGTGCACGAACTGGTGCACCTCGGTCAACTCATCCAGGCAGTCCTGAACGCGCAGGTGGGCGCCGGTGATCAGCTCCAGCTGTGACTCGCTGTAGTCGGTGGTGATCAGCGGGTGCGTCAGCGCCGAGCCCAGGGCCAGCGGATGCGGCGTGAGGGCCAGCCCATCGTGGGGCAGCACGCGCAGCCCTTCCTTTTCGATGCCGCGGCGGATCCCCCCCAGGGCGTCCGCCGGGTAGGCGGCCAGTCTCTCGTGCAGTGTGCTCATAGGTATTACCCGATCCGTCGTCTTTTGTCGGCCCGGAACTTAGCACGGAGCTGGCCTGCCCGTGTGGACCTCGCTTAAACCCTGGCCGCCATGGCCTTGCTCACTTCGTTGGTACCCTGCGTCGCGCCACTTTGTGGTACTTGCTCGCCCGTGCGGTCGGTCACCTCGGCCAGGCGGGCTGCCAGTTGCTCGGGGACCTCGGCGCTAATGCCCAGATGGATGCCCTGCGTCAGCGTGATGTGGGCCGCCTCGAACGTGCCCGCGCCCGCGCACAGGATGGTGCGCGTGGGCGCGGATTCGTGGGCCAGCACCAGCATGGCGGGCACGACGGCCTCGGGCTTCAAGGCATCGAGCACCTCTTGCGGCATGAGCCCCTCGGTCATGCGGGTGGCCGCGGTGGGAGCCAGCGCGTTGACATGGATGTTGTACTTGGCGCCTTCGATGGCCAGGGTCTGCATCAGCCCCACCTGCGCCAGCTTGGCCGCGCCGTAGTTGGCCTGGCCAAAGTTACCATACAGGCCGGTGGACGACGTGGTCATCACGATGCGGCCGTACTGCTGCGCCACCATGTGCTGCCACACGGCCTTGCAGCAGTTGGCGGCGCCCATCAGGTGCACATCCACCACCAGACGGAAGTCGGCCATGTCCATCTTGGCGAACGACTTGTCGCGCAGGATGCCCGCGTTGTTGACCAGGATGTCCACGCGGCCCCAGGCATCGATGGCCTGCTGCACCATGGCCTCCACAGCCGCGAAGTCAGTGACGGACGCGCCATTGGCCAGCGCCTCGCCGCCTGCTGCGCGGATCTCATCGACCACGGCCTGTGCGGCCGTCACGGTGCCGCCGCTGCCATCCACCGCGCCGCCCAGGTCATTGACCAGCACCTTGGCGCCGCGCGCTGCCAAAGCGAGCGCGTGCTGGCGCCCCAGGCCACCGCCGGCGCCCGTCACGATGGCCACGCGGCCCTTGAAATCAATACCCATGGTCTCGGTTCTCCTGTGTTTTCAAGCAATGTTCATGGTGGGAAAGCGGGCGCCACCCGAAGGCGCCGGAGCCGCGCTGCACTGTAAGCGACACCACTGCTGCCGCGCGGTTACCCGCGCGACTCGTGATCCCGCTCCCCGCCCAGGGGACCGTATGCATCGCACATTGGGAATAATGAGGCTGCTTCGCCCGCACGGCCGGGCCACTCCGAGGGCGGCCGTACTCATCAAACCATAGCTGCCAGCGCTTGCTGCACATGCGCTAGCAGCCATTTCTATCCAAGGAATTTCCCATGAAAGCAACCTGGAACGGCGTGGTCGTTGCCGAAAGCGACGACACCGTGGTGGTCGAAGGCAACCACTATTTCCCCGAAAGTGCTCTCAAGCGCGAATACTTCACTTTCAGCAACCACAAGACCATGTGCGCGTGGAAGGGCCAGGCCAGCTACCTGTCGCTGCTGGTGGATGGCGAAATGAACGCCGATGCCGCATGGTTCTACCCGGACCCTAAGCCCGAGGCCTCGGAGATCCAGGGCCGGGTGGCGTTCTGGAAGGGAGTGAAGGTCACCGAATGAGCGTTTGGGGTTATCCCGCAACGCACTGGACAATCGTGTGGATAAGTTTGGGTAAGTCTTGTATGGCAGTGCCAAGTGCTTGATTTTCAAGGGCGCACCCTGCATTGCCTCATTTTTAAGCAATCTGGAGCCGAGGGATGGCGGTTATCCCAAGGCGCACTGGACAATGGTGTGGATAAGCTTGGATAAGCCTTGTATTGCAGCGGTAAGTGATTGATTTTCAAGGAATATCCTTGAGCTGCACAAATAACAGGCAAGCACGGCCCCGACGTTCTTCCGGTGCCAGCGGCCCCCTGCGAGCCTCGAAAACACCCGGTTATCCCTGCCGACACTGGACAATCTTGTGGATAACTATGAACAAGCCTTGTATGACAGTTTTAAGTCATTGATTTACAAGGAAACTTCTTGCACCGCCTAAAAAACAGGCATGCGGCCGGGCGAAGCGCCTGAGGTAAAGTCCCCCTCGGCGCTGCTTCAATAGCTCCTGATTTCATAGCTGCCAGCGCTCACCCCACCTGCGCTGCAGGCCAAAAACACCCGTCATCGTGTCCACTCCCGTCCTCCAGCACAGCCCCGCCGCCGAGCGCAACCAGGGCCCCATCCTGGCCCAACTGCGAGCCCTGCTGCCGCCTGCCGGCGCGGCGCTGGAGATTGCCAGCGGCACCGGCCAGCACGCAGCGCACTTTGCGGCCGCCCTGCCCAACTGGATCTGGCAGCCCACAGACCTGCATGCCACGCACTTTGCGTCGATCACCGGCTGGGCCGGGCAGGCGGGAGCCCGGAATGTGCTGCCGCCGCTGCGGCTGGACGTGCTGCACGACCGCTGGCCCAGCGAAGGGCCGGCGTTCAGCGCCGCCTTTGACCTCATCTACTGCGCCAACATGCTGCACATCGCCCCATGGGCTTGCTGCACGGGGCTGATGCAAGGGGCCGCCCGGCACCTTGCGCCCGATGGCGTATTGGTGACCTACGGACCCTATCTGGAGGACGGCGTGCCCACGGCACCCGGCAACCTCGCTTTCGACGACAGCCTGCGCGCACAGGACGCCCGCTGGGGCATCCGGCGCATTGACGACGTGGCGGCGCAGGCTGCCAGCGCGGGCCTGCGCCTTGCCGCGCGCCACCCCATGCCGGCCAACAACCTGCTGCTGGTGTGGGCGCGCTCCGCCCCTGCCCTCACCCCGTAATTTTTTGATCCCGCCCCGCCCATGAACACCCCCGCCACCGCCCCCTTCTTCATCGCCAAGGTCGAGCCCGACGGCCAACAATGCGACGCCTGGCCCGAGCAGCCGCTGCTGCTGTCGCTGGAGCAAGGCGGCATCGACTGGCCCAGCTCCTGCCGCAACGGCACCTGCCGCACCTGCCTGGGCCAACTGGTGGAGGGGACAGTGCGCTACGCCATCGAATGGCCCGGCCTGACCCCTGAAGAAAAGGCCGAGGGCTGCGTGCTGCCCTGCGTGGCCTACCCGGCCTCGGACGTGGTGCTGCAGGGTTCGTCCATTTGAGGCGCCGCAACGCTCGGGTACCCTGTGGTGCCACGGCGGCTCGCCCAGTGAACTAAAATCGCGCCCTTCGGGACCACACGAGAGTGCGGCCCCATCCACGTGCGGCAGCGCCGCATCGCATGTTCTTTGGGCGGTTTGAGAGGGCGCACCGGCTGCACACCGCCAGTGCCTCGGCCACGGGAACTGCGCTGCAGCCCAACCCCGCGCACACCCCGCAAGTGGCCTCAACGAAAGCCTTCCTTTCCATGAACACCCCCTACAACCCCGTGCCCATCTCGCCGGTGGAAGACATCGTGGCCGAAATGCGCGCCGGGCGCATCGTCATCCTGGTGGATGAAGAAGACCGCGAAAACGAAGGCGACCTCGTCCTGGCCGCCGACCACGTGACGCCCGAGGCCATCAACTTCATGGCCCGCTTCGGCCGGGGCCTGATCTGCCTGACGCTCACGCGCGAGCGCTGCGAGTTTCTCAGGCTGCCCCCTATGGCCGCCCGCAACGGCACGGTGTACAGCACGGCTTTCACGGTGTCCATCGAGGCCGCCGAGGGCGTGACCACCGGCATCTCGGCCGCCGACCGCGCGCGCACCGTGCAGGTGGCCGTGGACCGCAACAGCCAGCCCAGCGATCTGGTCCAGCCCGGCCACATCTTTCCGCTGCAGGCGGTGGACGGCGGCGTGCTCATGCGCGCGGGCCACACCGAAGCGGGCTGCGACCTGGCTGCCATGGCCGGCTGCAGCCCCGCCTCCGTGATCTGCGAGATCATGAAGGACGACGGCACCATGGCCCGTCTGCCCGACCTGCAGCTGTTCGCAGCCGAGCATGGCCTGAAGATCGGCACCATCGCCGACCTCATCGAATACCGCAGCCGCAACGAGTCGCTGGTCGAAAAGGTGGGCACGCGCACGCTGCAGACCGCCTATGGCGAGTTCACCGCCCACGCCTTTCGCGACAAACCCAGCCAGGCCGTGCACCTGGCGCTGGTCAAGGGCCAGTGGGGCGAAAGCGATGTGGTGCCCGTGCGCGTGCACGAGCCGCTGTCGGTGTTCGACGCGCTCGAAATCAACCGCTCCATGCACTCATGGGGCCTGGACACCAGCCTGCAGTACCTCAATGCACAAGGCAAGGGTGTGGCCGTGCTGCTGAACTGCGGCGAAAGCGCGGCCCAGTTGTTGGCGCAATTCGAAGGCACGGCCCGCTCCGCCCAGGCGCCCGAACGTGGCCGCATGGACCTGCGCACCTACGGCGTGGGCGCGCAGATCCTGCGCGAATGCGGCGTGCACAAGATGGCCCTGATGGGCCAGCCGCGCCGCATGCCCAGCATGGCGGGCTACGGCCTCGAAATCACCGGGTTCATCCCCAAAGAATAAAAGCACAGGAACAGGATCACTATGTTTGGCGCAGACAAAGGCACCGCGGACAAGCTCGATGGCAAGAAGCTGCACATCGGCATCGTGCAGGCCCGCTTCAATGAAAGCATCACCAACGCCCTGGCGGCCGCCTGCCGTGCAGAGCTGCTGGCACTGGGCGTGCAAGAAAAGCACATCAAGCACGTGCTGGTGCCCGGCGCACTCGAAGTGCCCGTGGCCCTGCAAGCCCTGGCCGAGGCCGATGAGTACGACGCGTTGATCGCGCTGGGCTGCATCATCCGCGGCGAGACCTATCACTTTGAACTGGTGGCCAACGAATCCGGCGCGGGCGTCACCCGCCTGTCGCTGGACTACCAGATCCCCATTGCCAACGCCATCATCACGACCGAAAACGTCGAGCAGGCCGTGGCCCGCCAGACGGACAAGGGTACCGACGCTGCACGCGTCGCGGTGGAAATGGCCAATCTGCTGGACGAGCTGTCATGAGCGAAAACACCCCCACGCCCTCATCGGCACGCCCCCCCAAGCAGTCGCGCACCGGTCTCAAGAGCACAGGCACGCGCAAGGCTGCCTCCAAATCAAACCGCAGCCGTGCGCGCGAATTCGCGCTGCAGGCCCTGTACCAGCACTTGGTGGGTGGCAACTCGCCCGAAGCCATCGACGCCTTCACGCGCGACCTGGCGGGGTTTCACAAGGCTGATTCGGTGCACTACGACGCGCTGCTGCACGGCTGCATCACCACCGGCGCTGACCTCGATGCGCTGATCACCCCGCTGCTGGACCGCAAGATGGCCGAGATCTCGCCCATCGAACGCGCGGCCATGTGGATCGGCGTGTATGAGTTCCAGCACTGCCTGGACGTGCCCTGGCGCGTGGTGCTCAACGAGTGCATTGAGCTGGCCAAGGAGTTTGGCGGCACCGACGGCCACAAGTACGTGAATGCCGTGCTCAACGGCTTGGCCCCGAAGCTGCGCGCCGTGGAAGTGGCGGCCGACAAGGCTTCTGGCACGGCCCCTCCAGCGCCTGCCCAAGAGGCCTGAGTGCACTCCCCGCCCCGTGCGCGCCATCTATCGCAATGCACGGGGCCTTCTCTCCTTGAGTTAACGACCAACGCCCGACCCGCGCGGGCAGGACACCGTCCCATGAAGTTTTCCACGCGCGCCGAGCGCATCGAACCGTTCTACGTGATGGAAGTGGCCAAGGCCGCGCAGGGGCTGGCCCGCGAGGTGGCCGGCACACGCGAACCGATGATCTTCCTGAACATCGGCGAGCCCGACTTCACGGCACCCCCACTGGTGCAGGAGGCCGCCCTGCGCGCCGTGCACAGCGGCGCGACGCAGTACACCAACGCGCTGGGGCTGGATGCCTTGCGCGAGCGCATCAGCGGCTGGTACCAGAGCCGCTTTGGCGTCAACGTGCCCGCGCGCCGCATCGTGGTGACGGCGGGTGCATCGGCCGCGCTGCAGCTGGCGTGCCTGGCACTTATCGAGTCGGGCGACGAAATTTTGATGCCCGACCCGAGCTATCCCTGCAACCGCCACTTTGTGAGCGCCGCAGAAGGCAAGGCCGTGCTGCTGCCCACCACGGCGGCCGAACGCTACCAGCTGAGTGCGGACAAGGTGCGCGCGGCATGGAATGAGAAGACCCGTGGCGTCCTGCTGGCTTCGCCCTCCAACCCGACCGGCACCTCCATCGCGCCCGATGAGCTGCGCCGCATCCATGACGTGGTGCGATCGCACGACGGCATCACGATGATCGACGAGATCTACCTGGGCTTGTCGTACGAAGAAGAGTTCGGGCACACGGCGCTGGCGATTGACGAGAGCATCATCAGCATCAACAGCTTCAGCAAGTACTTCAACATGACCGGCTGGCGCCTGGGCTGGATGGTGGTCCCCGAGGCCATGGTGCCCGTGGTGGAGCGCCTGGCGCAGAACCTGTTCATCTGCGCCAGCACGGTGTCGCAACACGCGGCGCTGGCCTGCTTTGAAGCCGAGAGCATTGCCGAATACGAACGCCGCCGCGCCGAATTCAAAGCCCGGCGAGACTTCTTCATTCCCGCCCTTGAGGCACTGGGCCTGAAGGTGCCTGTGATGCCCGACGGCGCGTTTTACGCCTGGGCCGACTGCACACAGGCGGCCGAACGCCTGGGAGTGAACGGCAGCTGGGATTTCGCGTTCGAGCTGATGCGCCGTGCACACATTGCCGTGACGCCGGGGCGCGACTTCGGCACGGCCGAACCCGAGCGTTTCATCCGCTTTTCTACCGCCAACTCGATGGCGCAGTTGCAGGAGTCGGTGGCGCGGCTGCGCAACGTGCTGGGGTAACGCGCGATGGCGTTCGAGTTTCCCGTCCGCGTGTATTGGGAGGACACCGATGCCGGCGGCATCGTGTTCTATGCCAACTACCTCAAGTTCTTCGAGCGGGCGCGCACCGAGTGGCTGCGGTCGCTGGGCATTGGCCAGCAGCGCCTGCGGGAACAAACGGGCGGCATGTTTGTCGTAACCGACGCGCAGTTGCGCTACCACCGTCCGGCGCGGCTGGATGATGAACTCATTGTTACCGCCGCCTTGCAGGCCGCAGGGCGCGCATCGTTGACAATAGTGCAGCGCGCGCTCCTGAAACCAGAGCAGATGACAGAACAGCCCCCGTTGCTGCTGACCGAAGGCACCATCCGCATCGGATGGGTGGATGCCGCCACCATGCGGCCCGCGCGTGTCCCGAACTCCCTTCTGGAACAACTCACACCATGAACTCCCAAGACATGTCCATCATCACCCTGGTGCTGCACGCCAGCTGGGTGGTGCAGCTCGTGATGCTGCTGTTGCTCGGCGTATCGGTCGCCAGCTGGGCGGCCATCTTCCGCAAGCTGTTTGCCTTGAAGCGCGTAAAGACGCTCAACGACGACTTCGAACGCGAGTTCTGGTCGGGCACCAGCCTCAACGACCTGTATGCCGCCGCTGCGCAGAACGCCAAGCAGGCCGGCCCCATGGAACGGATTTTTGCCAGCGGCATGCGCGAGTACCAGAAGCTGCGCGAGCGCCGCATCGTGGACCCGGGCACGCTGCTTGACGGCGCCCGCCGCGCCATGCGCGCGAGCTTCCAGCGCGAGATGGATGTGGTCGAGTCAAGCCTCTCCTTCCTTGCCTCGGTGGGCTCGGTGTCGCCCTATGTCGGCCTTTTCGGCACCGTGTGGGGCATCATGCATGCGTTCACCGGCTTTGCAGGCATGGAGCAGGTCACGCTGGCCACCGTGGCGCCCGGCATTGCCGAAGCCCTGGTGGCCACGGCCATCGGCCTGTTTGCCGCCATCCCCGCCGTGATCGCCTACAACCGCTTCGCGCGCGACATCGACCGCGTGGCCACGCACCAGGAGACCTTCATCGAAGAGTTCTCCAATATCCTGCAGCGCAACCTGGGCGCGCAGCCCGCTGCCCCGGCAGGCCACTCGGCCTCGGGCCACTGAGCACGGAGGTACGCTCCATGCCCGCCCTAGCCTCCCGCGGCCGAGGCCGCCGCACCATCAACGAGATCAACATGGTCCCGTTCATCGACGTGATGCTGGTGCTGCTCATCATCTTCATGGTGACGGCGCCCATGCTGACGCCCGGCGTGGTCGACGTCCCCAGCGTGGGCAAAGGCAAGAACATGCCCAAGGTCGTGGCCCAGGTCATCGTCAACAAGGACGGCTCACTGCAGTTCAAGACACCCGAAGCCACCCGCAGCCTGAACCAGCGCGAGATCGGCGAGGCCGCCAGCCGCTGGCAAAAGGCCCAGGGCGCCGACAGCGCCAGCGCCGTGGTCATCAGCGCCGACAAGGGCGTGCAGTACGAAAACGTGGTGAAGGCCATGGACGCCTTGCAGAAGGCTGGGGTGCAGCGCGTAGGCCTTTCCGTCAAACAGGGTGGTTGAACCGAATCCACACCCGCCGCTCTGAAGCCCATGCACGCCCACAACGACCGCGACCAGTTTGCACCGCCCCACCCTCCGGCACGCCTGCGCGCCATCACGCTGGCCGTGCTGGTGCATGCGGTCCTGATCGGTGCGCTCACGTGGGGCGTGAACTGGAAGAACAGCGCGGACCAGCCGGCGGTGGAAGCCGAATTGTGGGCAGCCGTTCCCACACAGGCCGCGCCGCGCGCCGTGGAGCCGCCCCCCCCGCCCCCTGCGCCACCTGAAGAGCGCACCCCCAACCCACCAGCCCCTCCGCCGCCACCACCGCCCCGCGCCGTGGAGCCGCCCGACACGCGCGAGGCCGACATCGCCATCGAACGCGAGAAAAAACGCCTGGAGCAGGAAAAGAAGGCACGCGAGCAGCAGCAGGAGCGTGAAAAGCGCGAACGCGAGCGCAAGGAAGACGAACGCCGCGAGCGCCTGGAGCAGGAGAAGAAGGAGCGCCTGCAGAAAGAAAAGGAACGCGAAAAAGAGCGCGAGAAGGAACAGCGCGAAAAGCAACTGGCCGAGCAGAAGAGGGCAGAGCAGGACAAGCAGAAGAAGCTGGCCGAGGACAAGCGCAAGGCCGATGAAGCCGCCAAGCGCAAGGCAGAGACCGAGGCCAAGCAACTGGCGGAGATGCGTGAGGCCAACCTGCGCCGCATTCAGGGCATGGCAGGCGCGACCGGCGGCGAAACCGCCACGGGCACCGCCCAGCGCAGCGCCGGCCCCTCGGGCAGCTACGGGGGCAAGGTGGCGGCCAAGGTCAAGCCCAACATCGTCTACCCCGATGCGATCTCGGGCAATCCGCGCGCCGAAGTGGAGGTGAAGCTGGCGCCCGATGGCACCATCGTAGGCAGGCGCCTGGTCCAGTCCAGCGGCAACAAGGCTTGGGACGATGCCGTGCTGCGCGCCCTGGACAAGACCGAGACCCTGCCGCGTGATGTGGACGGGCGTGTGCCCCCTTCTCTGGTCATTGGCTTCAGGCCGCAGGACTGACGGCGACTGGCGACTGACAACTTCCGATCCGCATCCGCAACGCGGCGGCAAGGCCCATCGGGCTGGGCCCTTCAAGCCTCTGAGAGGCTTCCACACGCTCGGCGTGAAAATCGTGGGGTTGGTTGAAAGGCCTTCCGCCAAGGAGAGGTTCCAAAACAAAACGCCCGGAAGACACCGGGCGTTTTTGGTTCTTGGCCTCATCGGCCTCTAGCGCTTGAGGGACAAGCGCAAATAGCTATCAAAATAATAGCATCTCACCCCAACCTCAGCGATCCCGCCGCTCCATGCGGCGGTTCAGGTTCAGCGCGCCCAGCGTGCAGGCCACCCCTGACAGCAGGTACACCGTCACCGCCAGCAACCCGAACTGGGCGGACAGGTACAACGCCACCAGCGGCGCAAACGCGGCCCCGATGATCCAGGCCAGGTCGGCCGACAAGGCGGCGCCGGTATAACGGTACTTCGGAGAGAAGTTGGCCGTGACCGTGCCCGAAGCCTGGCCGTACGACAGCCCCAGCAGCACAAAGCCGAGCAGCAGGAACATGGTGCTGCCCACCTCGCCGGTGCTGAGCAGCACGGGGGCCATGAAGCTGAACACGCCAATCAGCACCGCCATGCCACCCAGCAGCTTGCGGCGGCCCAGGTGGTCCGAGAGCCAGCCCGACACCATGATCGCCCCCGCCGCCAGGAAGGCTCCCACGATCTGCACGCCCAGGATCTGGGTCACGGGCTGGTCGGAATACAGCGTGATCCAGGAGAGCGGGAACACCGTGACCAGGTGGAACAGCGCAAAACTGGCCAACGCGGCAAAGGCGCCCAGCAGCACGTTGCTGCCCTCATCGCGCACCACGCGGTTCACGGGCACGGGCTGCAGTTCGCGCTCTTGCAGGAGTTCGGCATACGACTGCCCCACCACCAGGCGCAGGCGTGCAAACAGGGCCACCACGTTCACGGCAAACGCCACAAAGAAGGGATAACGCCAGCCCCAGGCCAGGAACTCCTGCACGGAGAGGCTGCTGTACAAATAGGCAAACAGCCCGGCTGCCAGCACAAACCCCAGCGGGGCGCCAAGCTGGCCGATCATGGCGTACCAACCCCGGCGCTCCTTGGGGGCCGACATGGCCAGCAGCGACGGCAACCCATCCCACGAACCGCCCAGCGCCAGACCCTGGCCGATGCGCAGGACCAGCAGTGCGGCCACCGCCGCCATGCCCGCCTCCTGATAGCCGGGCAGGAACGCCATGCCGACTGTGCAAACGCCCAGCAGGAAGAGCGCAATCGTCAGCTTGGTGCCCCGGCCCCAGCGGCGCTGGATGGCCATGGAGATGGCCGTGCCCACCGGACGCACGACAAATGCCACGGCCAGCAGCGCGAACGCCATCAGGGTGCCATCCAGGCGCGACAGGAAAGGGAAGAGAAAGGAGGGGAAAACCAGAACGCAGGCAATCCCGAAGACGAAGAAATCGAAATACTCGGACGAGCGGCCGATGATCACGCCCACCGCGATTTCGCTGGGTGTCACATCTTCGTGCGTATCAGCCCGCGAGAGAGAGGCGGGGCTTTCTTCAAAGCCGGCCGCAGGGTAAGTGGCAGTAGCGGGGCTGCTCATGGAAACGGGCTCCTTGTCGATGGTTTGCGATAACAGCCTGTTCAAAGCCTTCTTGGACTCCCACAAGTAGCTTGCGGGGATGGGTTGAACAGGCTGTGAGTACCGTTCTACACCTAAGCCCAATGGCCCACAAGTGCGGTTTCACTATGTCATTTGCAGGACAAAACCCCCTTCGGCGGCTTTGGCCGCACCTAAAAACCGCTGCAAACCGGCGCCGGATTTGACCTTGGACAAAATGTCCAATGGACAAAAAAGCTAGCTCCGTTACATTCGCTGGCGTTTTCCCTATTCGCGTTTACCCGTAGTAGCCTTTGAACCAGCCCGCAGGGTTTCCCCCTGGACGGAGCGGCGGCACTTCGGCAATTCACGCCCCCTATGCGCCACCCCATGTCTCATAAAACTCTCCATCGCGTGCCCGCCGGTCTGGCCGCCATGGCTGCCCTGGGCAGCCTGGCGGGCTGCAGCAAGGCAGTCGTCCTCAACCCCGCTGGCGACATCGCTGCACAGCAAGGCCAAATGGTCATCCAGGCCACGCTCCTGATGCTGATCATCATCGTGCCGGTGATCGCCCTCACCCTGTGGTTTGCGTGGAAATACCGCCAGAACAACGCCGCCAATACCGAGGACGATTACGACCCCGACTGGCACCACTCCACCACGCTGGAACTGGTGATCTGGACGGTGCCTCTCTTGATCATCATCGCCCTGGGTGCACTGACCTGGATCGGTACCCACAAGCTCGATCCCTACCGCCCCCTGGACCGCATCTCCGCTTCCAAGCCGCTGGACACCCAATCCACCCCGCTGGAAGTGCAAGTGGTGGCCATGGACTGGAAGTGGCTGTTCTTCTACCCCGAGCAGGGCATCGCCACGGTCAATGAACTGGCCGCGCCGGTGGACCGCCCTATCCTCTTCAAGCTCACGGCCACGTCCACGATGAACGCGTTCTATGTGCCGGACCTCGCCGGCATGATCTACGCGATGCCCGGCATGCAAACCGAACTGAACGCCGTCATCAACCAGCCCGGCGTGTACAAGGGCATGTCCTCGCATTACAGCGGCTCGGGCTTTTCGGGCATGACGTTCAAGTTCCACGGCTTGAGCGAGAGCGACTTTGCGCGGTGGGTTGCCAGGAACAAGTCCGAAGGCAAGCCCCTGACGCGCCAGGCCTACCTGGACCTGGTCAAGCCCAGCGAGCGCGACCCCGTGCAGCGCTTTGCCAGCGTGGAAGACGGCCTGTACGACAAGGTGCTGAACCGCTGCGTCGAGGACGGCAAGATGTGCATGCACCACATGATGTCCATCGACGAGCGCGGCGGCGAGGCCTTCATGAAGGCCCAGGGCCTGAACCTGCCCCAGGACGTCTGCACCGTAGACAACGCCGCCCAGGTGGTGGCTGCCCTCGAAGCGCGCCACGCCACGGTCTACGACCGCACCCTCTCCCGCCAATGATCCGCGCATAAGAGACTGACGAACATGTCCACCTCACCCGTTGTAACCGAACCGCATTGGGCCCTGGGCCGAATCACCTGGGACTCCATACCGATGGCGCACGAGCCCATCGTGCTCTGGACCTTCATCGCCACAATGCTGGGTGGCCTGGCCGTGATGGCCGCCATCACCAAATTCAAGCTCTGGGGCCCGCTCTGGCGTGACTGGATCTGCAGCATCGACCACAAGCGCATCGGCATCATGTACATGATCCTGGGCCTGGTGATGCTGCTGCGCGGCTTTGCCGACGCCGTGATGATGCGCCTGCAGCAGGCCATGGCCTT
>Ga0307408_100000234_pt1 | contig 58106 bp, 90 predicted proteins | sample 322Cmetagenome_FD_202116 | JGI IMG/M metagenome (GOLD analysis project Ga0307408, IMG submission 202116) | Maize rhizosphere microbial communities from greenhouse at UC Davis, California, United States - 322HYB-C-3 | ecosystem: Host-associated > Plants > Roots > Rhizosphere > Soil | place... | reverse complement strand
GGTTGGCGCGTGGCTAGCAACACCAAGCGCAGCGACCAGAGCATCTGGTGCCCCGAGTGCAGGCGCGCACGTCTGCCCCGGGCGTCGGAGAACCAGCAGATCGTCCTCGGATAGCGAAGAGCCCCCTCCTGTGCGGAGGGGGCTCTCTGCGTTCTCTACTTGCCAGTCCGGCGCTGGAGCCAGGCCAGGACCGGCGTCAGGATGGCGATGCCACCGCCGACCGCCAGCAGCTCCCAGTCGAGGTTGAAGCCAGGGACCGCCAGCTCGGCCCCCACAGCCCCCAGGAAGGTCAGGACGGACGCGCCGATGGCCTGACCCAGGGTCCGCCATCCTCGGTTCGCAGCGTCCTTCTGAGCGGTGATCTCGCGGTACGTGTCGCCCTCGCGTCGGGGCTCGGGAATCTGATGCGTCATCTACTTCACCTTGATCGTCGCGTCGAACTCCGTGGGCAGGGAGCCATCTCCGCTGCCCCCACCGAGGTTCATGTCCTCGATGACCTTGCGCGTCTGGGTGCGGTTGTAGGCGCGGTCCACCTGCTCGCAGGCGTCCGGGGTCATGGTGTCGCCCCAGCCAGCCTTGGCCGCACTCCCGACGCTCTTGCGGGCCAGCCGCACGGCCTCGGCGGTGGCGTCGCCGTAGTCGCTGTCCACGCCGTCCACGGGACCGCCGGGGTAGAGCAGCGCCTTGGCCACCTCCCCACCGATGTTCTTGAGCTTGAGCTGGAGAAGCTTGACGGCGTTGCCGCTGTCGCCCTTCTTGAGTCCGAGCATGTCGCTTACCTCCGAGATAGCGCCGGGCTCCTGTGCGAAGGTCCCGTTCTTGACGAGTGCGTACGCCTTGTCACCAGGGCAGGACGTCGAGATGAAGTCCCTGTGCCCGAGCACACGCGGGTGGTTGTTGTGGTCCTCGATCAGCCACTTGCGCAGCCGCCGCACCGAGTTGATCTGGGCGTCCGGGATCTCCTCGTCGGGACCAGTGGCCAGCGTCACCGAGTAGTGCGAGGCGTTCCCGCCAGGCTGAGCCGCCTGCTGGCGGTCGATCCCTCGGCCTTCGAGGATGTAGTCGTGAGGGCAACTCATGAACGAGTAGCCCACGTCCGCCCAGCCTCGCGCCGAGCCCATGTGGAAGCGACGGGTGTTGTGCCAGTACTCGATGCACGCGCTGTGCGGCTTGTTGGCCAAGCCCAGGTTGCCGCTGTCGTAGTGGATGACCAGGCCCTGGGTCAGATTGGCGTAGGACGCGCCAGTCAGACCCCAGCCCAGGTCATCCCTCCTGATGAAGTTCTCCGGTAGTGCCATGAATCCTCCTACTGGCAGGCGTCGCACACGGTATCGACGCTCTGGTAGTCCGCGCGCCTGCGCGCGATCTGCGCTGACTTCTCGGACAGCCAGTCCCCCTCTTCGGAAGCCGTGACGGCCACGACCTCCGGCTCCTGCTTCTCTTCCATGTCTCTCCTACATGATGGCCTGGACGATGATGGTACCGATCGCCGTAAAGAAGGCCGCCAGGAGGAGATAGATGATCTTCTTGCGGCCGTCCACATCCTCCTTGTGCGCCTGCTCGATGCGGTTCGCACGATCCTTGAAGTCCTCTTCGAGGTCATCGACCAGCTTCTCGATGTTCTTCAGCCGAAGATCCATGAGCTGGGTGAAGGCTCCGATCTCCGCGTGCGTGACGCGTTGGTTCAGGCTGTCCCGAACCTCCTTGCGCATCTCCACGAGGTCCTTGTGGAGGTTGGCCAACCTGTCGGTCAGGTGTTTGGCCTCAATCATCGCTGCGGACGGGCTCTGCGAGGTCATGGGTCTCCCGTGTCTGGTACTGAGCCAGCCGGGCGTGTGCGATGGCGAGATCGTACTGGACCTGAGAAAGCTGTTCCCTCAACTGTTCGATGACCATCATCGCATCGACTTGCGTGCCCGACTGGTTATTGGTTTTCATGGCCGTCCCCCTGCGAATACGTACAAATACACCCTAACTGTTGGTAGAACCGTTCATCAACGCCTCCTGGAAGAACGGAGCAGCGTTGAAAACGGTGTCAAGGCGGAAGGCTTCGATGATGTCAGCAACCTTGTCGGCAGCCGTCAGAACCTGCTGAAGAACCTCGTCCGTACAGTTCAGTGCAGCGGCAGCAGGGTGCTCTACCGGTGCTGAAAACGTTGCCAGCATCGAGCGACCAGCGGCGGTAGAGGAGAGGCGCACACGGTCCTTGGCCACAGCCCGCGCCTTGTCCAGGCTCTCTGTGGGAAGTGACGGAACGGCGTTGTCCACGGCCATGAGCGTCCGGGCCTGTGCCCGGGGGCTGTTACCGCGAGGCAGAGGCTGCGCCCCGTTGAGCACAGCCCTGCACTCTGCCTGTACGAAATCGGTGTAGGCCGGGTACACAGTGCGCGCAGCGAAGTCATCGGCTTCGGGGTCCTGAAGAGCACGACCGATGTACTCCAGCGCCTGAGTGTTGCCGGTCAGACCGAATACCTCAGTGCGGTTGCCCAGAGCCTGGACTGGGATCTCACGAACCCAGTGCAGTGGCTGGCCATCCGGCGTGAACGCACTGCCCTCGTCGTTGCGCATGATGATGCGGTCGAGTACGTTCCTGCCTTCCACACGCTGTTCTACGAACTCGACCCGGGTGTAGAGCGCCATCGTCCCCCCTCGTTAGATGTTCTGGTCCACCCAGAAGGCTACATACTGAAGGCGGTGGCTGCCGCTGCTGCTGCTCACAGCGTAGAAGTTGCCGGTGTTCTGTGTGGTCACGGTGGCGTTGACCTCACGGCCCAGTGAGTTGTTACCGTAGCCGGTGGCCATAACCAGCCGGTCCCCGTTCGGGGAGTTCGAGCCGTACGGGAACTCCCAGTTGGTCGTACCCGAGCTGGTGCTGCCGCTCTGTCCCCAGATGATGGTGTCATGAGATCCCTGACCACTGGTGATCCGGCCCCGGATGAACATGTTCCACGTCGAGAACTCGATACCGATGGCACCATAGCTGCCGAACTGGTACCGCAGGTATGCTCCACCACCGTTACCGTGGGCCAAGACCAGGTCAGTGCGCCCGGAGTTGTTTCGAGTAGCCTCCGACCCGGTAAGTGCGACCGAGAAGTCTCCGAAGCCTGAGCCGTCGTTGGGTACGGTGAGGAACAATGAGGAATCGCGCGCTCCTGAGTACCCCGAGTACATGGTCAGACCCGGGTTGGAAGCCCAGGTGGCCGTGTCCGAGATGACGATACGGTTCTGACCACTCAGACCCGACCGGTACGTACCAGTCGTCACCACGTTGCCTGAGAAGGACGAGACGCTGAAGGTCTCGTTGCCGTTGATGTCGTAGGCGAACAGACCCGAGGACGTCATCTTCACGCCACGGTTGGCCGAGGACAACGTCTGGATCGTCGCACCCGTGATGGTGTGCTTCGAGGTGATGGCGTCGGCGTCGAGCTGCGACGTCTGAATGGCGTTGGCCTGGATGTGCTCGGCGGTGATCGCCCCGGCGTTGATCTTGTCGGCCGTGACAGCGTTGGCCTGGATCTTGTTGGCGCTGATCGCGCCATCCTCGATCAGAACCTGACCGTTGGTCGTGGCCGCGAAGGGCTTGATAACGGTCAGTAGGCCACCAGCATCGACGGGCATCCCACTGAGCACAACCCGGAAGTACACGATGGCCGAGAAGGCACCCTCGGGAATCGCTGCTCCGTTGGTCGAGATCACCTGGGACGAACCGTTACCTGCGAAGACCAAGTTCGGAGTGCTGCTTGGCTGCTCGATCAGGTTGCCGTTGACGTTCAGGAAGCGCACGAACCCAGCGACCGTGACCGAGCTGCCCGCAGGCTGACCAGAAGAGCTGACCTGGGCACGGAAGATGAAGCGACCCAGGTCCTGATCCACCTGGATACCTGCGTGCGGGTCATTCAGGGACTCCGCATCCACGCTCTGGATGTAGTAGTACCGATACGTACCGTCACCCACGGAGTAGGGCAGGCTGATGCCATTCTCACCTGTGGGCGTGGTGTGCGAGTTCCACTGGGCGTCTGAGCCTGCCTCGCTGATGGACCGGCGCAGCGCACGCAGGTCGGCGTCCTGCATGTTCGGGTCGGTGAGCAGGTTCTTGGTGTTGCCAACAGCGATCCGGTCGGCCGTGATGGAGTAGGCACGGACCTTGTCACCCGTGATCTGGCCAGCAGCGATGTGTCGGTTGCGTACCGCATCGTCGGCCAGGATATCGTCACGGACCGCACCCTCTTCCAGCAGCTCATAGCCGATGGAACCGGGCGAGACATCCGTGGCCACGAGCTGGTCAGTGGCGATCGACTGCACACCCGAGGGCTCGGACTCATTGCCCGAGCGGTCCACGGCCACGAAGTAGAAGTAGCGCAGCTCACCGTAGGGCTGGTTCGGCACCACGGACGAGCCCTCTCGGTAGAGGGTGTCGATGCGCTCGAAGTCGTTGACCGGGTCGGCGCTCATCCACACCTGGACGTGGTCGAAGTCCAGGGGCATGGGGATCGGACCCGCACCCTGCCCGTCCCAGTACGCCTGGATGACGCCCAGTCGTGTGCTCAGTACTGGGTCAGTGGGCGGCGGCGGCGGTTCCTCGTCCGGGTCGATGAGGATCGTCTGCGTCGGAGTGAAGGCACCACGCCGTTCGTTGCGTCCAACAGCGCGCACACGCACGTCATACAGCTCGTCCACGTCGAAGGGCGACAGGAACGCCTGTGTGTCAGGGTGGTCCACCACTGTGGCAAGCTGCCACACGCCAGATGCCACTGCATGGCGAATCCACACCTCGTAGCGACGGATGTCCATGTCCGTGCCGTTGGTGGCTTCGGTCACCGGCAGCCAGCCCACGCTGATCTGTCCGATGGCCTCCCCTCGGTTGTCGATGTAGGTGTCCGAGGACAAGACCAGCCCCTGCGGTACAGCGGGAGTGCGCGTGTCCTCGCTAGGCTGGCCACCGCCGCCGCCAGGGGTGCCGGTACTGGTGGTCAGAGAGTCCAGGGTGCGCTGTCTGCGCAGGTCACGCTCGATGAACCGGTCATTGAGCACCAGGTTGCCGGTGACGCCCTGGCTCTGGTCCGAGGTCAGCGTGATCTGACGCACACGCAGGTTCTGGTTGGTGCCGTCCTCGCCCGGCGCGGTGATGTGATCGCCCGGGAAGTAGTGGATCAGCGGCAGGTACAGCGTGGTCGGGAAGGCGATCTCCCGCGTCATCTGCACGCGCCGACCGGTGGTCTGGGAGAGCCGGGCCTGGGCCAGAGCGATGAGCGTGCCCGAGTCGGTCACGCCGCTCTGGTTCATGGCCTCCTCCCACACACCCCAGGGCTGGAAGGACGACAGGTTGGTCACCGTGGCCCGCGCGCCGTCACCCATGACGAAGATGCGCGAGGCCAGGGCCTCCCACGTACCGTCGTTGGGTGCGGCCAGCAAGTCCCGCTGCATGTGCAGCGTGACTTCCTCAGTACGGTCCGCGTCCAGCACCGTGTCCAGGTTGTAGACCTGGAGTGTGCGCTTGTTGAACCGCCAGTCGAACACACCCTGGTTGCTCAAGGCGTCCAGGATGGACCACAGGTCCTGCCCGGCATCGAACATGAGCGTGAGGTTCATCGACCAGGGCTGTCCGGCCGAGTCGCGCGTGTCCGTGAAGTCGAAGTCCAGGCCCGGGATGTTGTCTCGGGCCTTGGCCTCCTGAATGAACGTGCGCAGGATGAAGCCCGGCGTGGCGGCGGCGAAGGGGCGCTTGCCCTCCTCGTTGAACGACGCCGTGTTCATGTTGCGGACCTTGCGCAGCATCCAACCGTAGTGCGGCATGGAGTAGCGCACGATCCCCGTACGGTCGGTGGGGTCCGACTGCTCGCGCAGGTTCAGGAAGCGGCAGTTCGGCGGCTCCACGTAGTTGGGGTCGTCCAGCGGGGCCAGCTCCAGCGCCACCTCGCACACGGTGTCGAGGTAGGAGGCCCCGGCCACATGGTCCGGGTAGTCCAGAGCCAGCGACGGCAGGTCGTTGAGCGGCATCCCGGCGTTCCAGCTCAGCGGCATGGGCAACTGCCCCAACCGCTCGCCGTCCGGGGCGTAGGCGATCAGTCGGTAGCGCAGACCGGTGCGCACGATGTCCGGCAGGATGGTCTCGGAGCTGCCCGAGGCGCTGCCACCGAACACCACGGCCGCCGAACCCTGGTCCTCGGTGTGCTTGGTGGCCACGCCCTCACCCAGGAAGGTCACCACACCATCGGCGGACCCCTCACGCGCCGCCGCACCCTGGCCACCGCCCTCGAAGACCACCTCAGCGTTGATCGACCGCGCGCTGCCGGACGTTCCCGCAGCGGAACCGCCAAAGACGGCCCCTGCGGAGGCCGCATCGAGGCTTCCCCGGTGCCCGGCCGAGGCCCCAGCCACCGTGATGGCTTCGGAGCCTGCGCCCGAGCTGGTGCGCTGCCACTGGAGAAGGCCGCTGTACGCCACGGAGGCGAGCGCAGAGCCTTCCGAGGTCCGTTCCCCCATTCCAGTGCCTGCGAAAGCCACAGCGCCGCTCACAGCGTCGCTACGGGTGCTCGTACCGACCACCTGCCCGCTGACGGTGAACACTCCATCGGCTACACCGCCGGATGTGTCCTCACCGTGGGCGTGCCCCGTGAAACGCACACCCCCTTCGGCCGCCGCCTCGACGTTCTTGGTGCCTGCGGCTTGGCCGCCGAAGAGCACACCCCCCGCACCATCACCCGACACGTCGTGGGTGTGCGTTTCCTGCCCCTCGAAGACCACAGCTCCCGTGCCGGAACCACTGCGGTCGAGCAGGGCACCCGTCTGCGTATCGAAGAGCACAGGGGCGTTGAGCAGCACGGCGCTGCCCTTGTGTTCTGCTGTGTCTGCGGTGAAGGACAGGCCCGCCGAGCCCTGCCCCTCCACAGCAGTCATCGGGCCGATGTAGGTGCCCGTGTCCGCCACAGCCACTCCGCCGATGCGAATGGGCACGGGGTAGAAGCCCGGGTTGCTGGTGCGGGCCACTACCAGATCCAGGGCACTCTGGACTTCGGGACCGGCCTCACCGTCCACCAGCAAGTCGTATGCCTGCTGGAAAGCGACGGTGGCATCCCGCGTCTCACCGCCGTAGTCACCATCCGCACCGAAGTTGGGCAGGATGTTGGGGTTCCAGACGAGCAGCTTCTCCTGGTAGGGGGTGACCTGACCGCCCGTGTTGGCGTCGTTGTCCCCCAACCGCAGCGTCTGGTACTTGTACCAGCGGTATCCGGACAGCGTGAACTCAGTGGCCGAGGTGCTGAGGTCGAAGGCGTTCTGCCGGAATCCCGTGGTGGAGTTCCCGGCGTAGACCCGACAGGTAACCGCACGGTCCCCGTCGTAGGTGATCTCGTACCGCAGAAGCTGGTTGAAGTTGACCGAGTTGCCCGTCTCGACACCCACCACATTGGCTGCCGCCAGGTCCTCGTGCTGGAGTCTGGACACGATGTTGCGTGCCGAGGACTCCCGCATCACGATCGTGAACGAACCGAACGTGAACAGGTGGCGGTAGTCGTTGATGTCGAACGGGTTAGTCAACGGCAACGGCCGTACGTAGAAGCGCACAGACCAGGTGCCCGGGGGCAACGGGAAGGTGATCCGACCCGTATCGTCCCGGGCGTAGCTCGATCGGAAGTTGATCGAGGTCAGGCCGTTGAAGGAGTAGGTGTCGTCGTAGACCAGCGACGCCGGACTCTCCAAGGCAGTGGCTGGCGTGCCCGAAGCGGCGATGGAACCCGTCGTCGGCTGCGTGCCATCAGGCCCGGAGAGGCTGTTACGGACCGTGATTGCCACGGCAGCCTCCTAGGACTAGGCGTTGGACGCGGTGATGGAGAGCTGGGTCAGGGTGAAGGTGCCGTCACCAGCGTAGACCTCGGAGTTGTCCAGGATGATGGACCCCTCCCACTGCGGACCAGCGCTCCACAGACCCACGTAGGCCACGGTGCTGCCGCCGGGGATGTCGAACTGGGCCGGGGTGTCGATGGCCACGGCCCCGGCCGTCGCCGCACCCCAGGACGGCGTCTGTCGGGCGTAGGCTCCGCCGGACACCTCGTTGGCCCCCGTGCTGCCGGGGTCCGACTCGTGCAGGGAGATCGACGTGATGGCCCCCGCCATCGCGTCCAGAGCGACGTTGAACAGGGTGTTCTGGAAAGCCACAGTTCCTCCTAGATGTGCGTCTGCCGGGCCAACACGTGCAGCTCGGTGTTGCTCGATGTACCTGCTGCCGACACTGTGACGGAACTGCTGTTGTTCCCGACCACGAAGGACGGCAGAGAGACCAAGCTCAGCATACCGTTACCTATCGTGCGCAGCCCAGAGCTGACGTCCGAGCCTCGCTGCTCCCAGTCGTTGGTGGTGTTGCGCCAGGCCGTGAACGAACCGCAGTCCACCAGCAGGTACTGGCCCGAGCTGATCGTGGGACTGAGTTGCCACTGAAACCCGGTGTCGTTGGTGTTGTCGCGCACCATGATGCTGGAGACAGGGCCACGCACACGCACCAGGGCATCGGTGATCGGGCCGCTGGAAGCGGCGGCAGCCGTCAGGATCTGGTCTGTGCCGGGAATGGCCAGCTCCTGCTCCGTGGTGTTGATGGCCGACCATCTCCCCGAGGGGTTGTGCAGCATGATGGTGGTCGTGACCATCCCGGCCGCACAGTAGAAGTCGGGCTCGCTCATCGACAGCAACTGCATCTGTGCGGACAGGACCTGACCGGACTCCAGTCGCCGTACTGTGACCGGGTTGTTGTTCCCCGTACGCATGAGTGCGCGCAGGTACTGCCACTTCTGCCGCAGGCTCTCCGGGTTCGCCTCTCGCACACGCACGTTGAAGACCACGTTGGTGCTGGAGAGCGGGTCGTTCCACTGCGGGATCTCCCCATGCACACCCGGCACTTCCAGGTTCACGCGGCGCGGGGAGATCTCCGAGGCGTAGCTGCTGCCCTCCAGCAGGTAGAACCCCAGCTCGGGCTGGTGCAGGTTGAAGCCCTCGATGGTGTATTCGAGCATCAGTCCACCCCGTCCAGGGCCGCCACGTAGGCCAGGCCACGGTTCACCGTCACGGACGTGGGCTCGGCCTGCGGGAAGTGGTTGTTGATCGTCATGCTCCAGCCTCTGGTGTCCGGCCGCCGTACTGTGGACAGACTACGGCTTACGCCCATCGGAACCGAATCGCGCATGGACTGCAACGAACGGCGGGGCAGTCGGAAGATGTCTTCAGGCACGAAGTTCGGGGCGAGCATCTGTGCCCCACCGCCACCGTTCTGGCTGTTGATCCACTCCAGCAGAGGCGCGAACTCACGCGCCGAGCGCGCGTTGACCACGAACTCCTTGTCGGACAGCATGGTGTGGATCTTGTCCTGGCGTGTGCCCCCAGGCCCACTGACCCAGCCGCCATCCTTGCGGGGCAGGCCGCCGCCCTGCGAACCGTACAGGCCGGAGTTGACGTTGGGGGTGACGTTCAGCTCGACGCTGCGGTTCCACCAGTCCTTGACCCCCGACCACCAACTGGTGATCGCACTCCAGAACCCGCCGCTGCTCCAGGTCGGCTCGACCACGCTCTCGGCGTTGGCCGTCTCGATAGCGTCCCGGATCTCCTCCAGGAGAGTGTTCATCTCCTCCAGGGCCTCGGTCGCGTCACCGTAGAACTCCAGGGTCGGGTCGGCGTTGTCGAACTCCTCTGCGGCGTAGGTGGTCATGCGGTCCACAGCCTCGGTCATGGAGATTTCGCCTGTGCCGACCTTCTCCAGCAGGTTGTTGACGAAGTCGATACCGCCCTGGTCACCGGCCATCGCCGCCTGGACCATGAACTCACTGAACACGATGGAGAAGCTGTCGAGAATCGCCCCGCCACCCATCTGCCACGAGGTGACGAAGCGGGCTACGTCCTCGTCCGAGGCATCCACCAGGCCCTGGACGATGTCCGCACCCTGCACACCCATCTCGGTAAGGCCCGCGATGACCTCGGCAGGCACGCCATCGGCCGCCAACTGGAGCAGGTTCTGCGCCCAGTTCATCTGGGACGCGGCGGCCTCCTCCATCTTGGTCAGGTAGGACTCGAAGCCGCCCTCCATCTCCAACAGGCTGAGGTTGGTGTTCTCGGCTGCGGCCTGCGCCTCCTGCTGCGTGGTGTTCCACAGCTCCAGGGGGTCGATGAAGGACGCGAACCCCTCACGAAGCTGCTCGACCGTGATGCCCAGCCCGGAGATGGTGTCCTCCAGGATCAGAGCCTCGGCGTCCATGTTGGCCAGCTCGGAGGCAGCGACCTGTGTGCCATCTGCCAGCTCGAACGTGGTCTGGAGCAGGATCTCTTCGGACTCCACCGCCGACTCGGCCGCCGCACTGATGGACTCGGTGGCGCTGGCCAGGTCCCGGATGTCGTCCACGACGGTGCCGGTCTGTGTGCGCAGGTCGATGAAGCCGCCAGACAGCTTGTTCAGCCAGTAGGCCAAGCCCGACCACAGCTTCTCGAACGGGTTCATGGTCATGAACAGCTCGTCGGCCCGGTCGTTGAGGTAGTCGGCCCCGGCCCCGGCCTCGCTCATCTCCAGCGCCAGGGCACGGCCCATGTCCACGCCCGCCTCCTGCATCTCCCGCAGGGCTTCGGCGCTGTTGTAGCTGCTCGTCTCCAGGAGGGCCGAGTTGACCACGGCCGCGCCCCACTCATAGGACATCAGCCCGAGCGCAACTCGCGCGTCGTCGTAGGAAGTGGTCGAGTCCTCCATCGACTGGCGCAGGTTCTCGTTGGCCTCGAACATGCTGTTGACCTGGCCACGGCTCTCACCGGCAGCCGAGCCCACATCTCCCAGACCGGCAGTGGCGTCGCTGGTGCTGGTGCCGATCTCCGTCAGCGCACCGGCCACACCTCGCTGTGCGCGCTCCAGTTCCTGAGCCGCGTCCTTCTCGTCGTTGGCCGCCTGGATACCCTCCGCAGCGGACATGGTGCGGAAGGCGGAGTACTCGATCAGCTCCTGGGCAGCACGAGAGTACGCACTGGTGTTCGCGTCTAGTGCGTCCAGGTGCTGTCCGGCGGCCACCTGCGCCTCGCGCCAGGCTTCGGTGTCATCCTTGATGGCGTCCTGGAGACTACTCAGACCACCGGCTGCCTCGATGTGCGTCCGGTTGGCCTCGATCAAGCGCTCGCGGGCGTAGTTCGTACTGTCCCCGAAGGCATCGAAGGCAGCCTGCACACCCACGACAGCGGCGGCGAGTCCGGCCAGCCACGCCAGCGGAGATGCGGCCACGGCCGCCCGCATGGCCGCAGCGGTGGCGGCGGTAGAGGCAGCCAGTCCGCGCTGCGCTGTGGCGCTCGCTGCGGTCGCTGCGGTGTTGGCTACGGTCGTGGTCGTGGTAGCCATCATCGACCGCTGTACGGCGATCTGAGCGGTACGCAGGGCCAGGATTCCCCGGGTCACCGTCGTGGCCGCGATGCCCAGCGTGCCGAGCGCTGCGGCACCGGCCAGGGCCAGAGCAGCGAAGCCCACCACTGGGGCTGCTCCAATGGAGTCAGCGAACCGCAGGGCCGCCGTAGTCGCCTCCACGAGCTTGGTGACGAAGGGGGCCACCGCCTCGAAGGCGTTGAACATGAACTCCTGCCAGGCGTTGGTCATGATCTGCACACGCGCCGTGAGCGTGTTGAAGATCCGATCCGACTCCTCGTACAGGTAGGTGCCCTCGCTGAACGCCGTGTTGGCGTCGCCCACCGACTTGCGCAGCACGTCCCAGTTGGCCGCCAGTCGTGCGAGTACGTCCACGTCACGGGTGTTGATGATGCCCATCTCACGGAGCACAGGCACCAGGTTGGTGCCCTCCTCGTGCATCCGGTTCAGGCCCTCGATGATCGTGAAGAAGAACTGGTCGCTGTTCTCGCCCTCCTCCAGCAGACCCACCAGTGCGTCCTGGTTCATCTGCGTGATCTCGCTCAACCGCTCCATCTCGTTGCCGCTACCACGAGCGCCCTGTTCGAGCTGGTTGAAGACACGCTGCATTGCGCCTCGGGCCAGCTCGGGCCGGATGCGCAAGGAGGCCATCGCGCCACCGAGGCCGATGATCGCCGTCTCACTCAGCCCGGCCTGGTTACCGATGGTCGCGATGGACTCGATGGTGGTCAAGATCTCGGCATCCGTGGCCGCCGAGTTCGAGCCCAGGTAGGCCACGGCCGCGCCGAGGTTCATGACCTGGGAATCATCCACCCCAGCGAGCTGCATGATACGGGCCAGCAGCGTTGAAGTGTCTTCGGCGCTGACCTCGGAAGTGGCCGAGAACAAGGCCACGGTCTCGGTGAAGTCCACCAGTGCCTCGTCGGCAACGCCGACCTGGGAGCCGAGCATGGCGATGCGGCCCAGCTCATCAAAGGCGATGGGGATCTCGCGCGACATCTGTCGCACAGAGCCGACGATCTCGTCCAGCTCAGTGACCGTGGCCTGGGACACACGGCTGATCTGGGCGATGGCCATCTCCTGCGTGGAGAAGTTCGTCCACATCGCCTGTGTGACCTGAATGGCGGTGTTCTGGAGGCTGAACAGCATGCCCTCGATCTCACCGACCGAGGATCGCAGTGCCCACAGAGAGCCGTCGAGACCACCGGCCGAGCGAGCGCCCTGGTCCATACCATCGGCCATGGCCGAGGCCGCCCGGCCGAGCGCCGTCTGTGCCTGCGCAGCCTGCTGCGCCGACTGTGCGACCTCGCGCTGCTTCTGAGCGGCACGGTCGGCAGCGGCGGCGGCCTTGGCCTCCTCCTGGGCAGCGCGCACCGCGATGCGAACCTGCTCCATCCGCTGCTTGTTCAGGTCACGCACAGCCGCGTCGGCGTCCCTGGCCGCCTGGCTGGCATCACGCTGTGCGGTGATGAGGTTCATCTGGCCACGGACAGCTTCCCGCTGCTCGGTGTCCAGCGCGTCGTACGCCTGGCGCAGCTCCTGGAGCCGCTGACGGAGCACACGGTAGGAGTTGTCCAGCTCACCGCTGGCGTCCGCGCCCACGTCCATCGCCCGGCGGATCTGTTCCAGCCGGTTGTCGGTGTCCACGATCTCTCGGGCCATGCGGCGGATGGACCCGGCCGTCATGACCTGCGTCTGAGAGAAGGACTGCGAGGCGTTGGCCGCCGTGCTGAACGCCTGCGCGTTCTCCCGCAGGCCCTGGGAGAGCTGCTGGTTGGCGCTGGCCGTGTTCCGCGAGTCGTTGGCCGCCGACTGCATCATGGAGACGAAGGGCCGCAGCGACTGTGCAGCACTGCGGCCCGCGCGCTCCATCGTGGTGAGCGAGGCGGAGGCTTCCCGACTGGCCGCCGTGAGTGTACCGATGGAGCGGGCAGCTTCACGCGAGGCGCTGACGAGCTGGCTGGTATCGACGGTGATACGCGCCTTGGCCTCGAAGCCCGCTGCCATCTACTGCCTCCGGCTCTCGTATGACTCCCGCCTCGTCGGCAGAGAGTCGGTGGCTACGAAGTTGTAGGGCACCGCGTACAGCGTATCGCCATAGCCCTTGTAGCTCTTGTCCTTGCTCTTCTTGTCCCGCTCCTTCTCCAGTGCCTCACAGCCGTAGCAGTGGCTGGTCTCGGTCTTGAACAGGATGCGGTTGTCCGTACTGTAGCCCCACCAGGCAGGTGTGCCGCATTCGCGGCACGTCTCATTCTCCAGCACAGTCAGGGCGTTGGCCAGCAGTACGTCCTCTCGGGTCCACTCCCCGGGCTGGTCACCGTAGACCATCGTCCGGGGAGGGACCTTCCAGGACCTCGCCGTCTTCACCGCAGTGAGGAAGTTGCGGTTGTGCGGCTTGGACAGGACCTCAGCCAGGAAACCCGGCATCGGCCGCGCGCTGCATCACGTTACCGCCCGAGATGGCCAGCACCATGTTGGTTTCCAGCTTGCCGCGCTCGCTCGGCACCAGCCGGGCGTAGAGCTTGTCCAGCTTCTCCACCGTCAGCTCACCACCGAAGCGAGCACCCGTGTGGTTGTAGATGCCGTGAATGGTGGCCTGCATGAGGCACTTACCCCGGTAGGTCGCGGCCTCGTTGTCCTTGTCCAGGTCCTTGACCTGGGGGAACTTCTTCTTGGTTGCCTCGGTGGCCCGCTTGTGTACGTCCTCGGACGGCTCGGACAGCTTGAAGACGAACTTGAGCGAGCTGGTGCGGAACTCCTCGGCCAGTTCCTCACGCTCGGCGCGCAGGTCAGCCAGGCGGTCCTCTTCCTCCTGGGTGCTGACGTAGCTCCCGCCGAGAGAGCCGACGCCCGACTGACCGCTGGACTTCTGCTTGTCCTCGATCACCTTCTGGAGCTGCTTGATGTCCTTGTCCAGTTCGTTGATCTGCCCGGCCTTCTCACCGTCCAGGTAGACGGTGGCGCTGAAGGCGGGGAAGTTCCACTTACGGTCCAGGAACTCGTCCAGGTCGAAGGTGTCCGGGTTCAGGCTCTCCAGCTCTTCGACCTGCTTCTCGGTGAGCTGGCCGCTCTCGTTCTCGCTCATGCTCGTCCTCTTCCTTCCGTGTCACCCGTGTCAAGAGGGTGTGCGCGAACGACACGGGAGTTCGCGCACACCCCGCTGTTGTGGCTGGGTCCCAGTCTAGGAGATCTCGCCGCCCACGGTGACGATGCCCTCCGAGGACCGGCCCTGGGCGTAGAACGGGACCTGCATCCGGATCGGCACACCGTCCTCGTGCAGGGTCCGGGGGTCACCGCTCAGGAACAGGAAGACCGAGACCTCGTCGCCGTCCACGTACGGCTCATCGAACGGCTTGCCGACACGCTCGACCAGGTAGCCCTGCTGGAGCGGCGTCTTGAACAGCTCGTAGGCGATGTTGTACGCCGACAGAGCGTTCGTGCTGTCCCGGTCACGGAAGAACGTAAGGTTGCCCTCGTAGTTCTTGTAGATCGGGTTCATGACGTTGGAGTCGTCGCACAGGGACTTGGTGTCGTCCGTGTCCCGCTCGGTCCAGCCGAGGGTGTAGTCCGGGGAGGTGATGGCGCAGGTGATGTTCTCGCCCGCGTTCAGCTCCTCGGCGGTGGGCGCGTTCACGTCCTCGATGCCCGGCTCCACCGCCGTCACCGGAATCCAGTCCACCCGGATGTTGGGCGGCAGCATCTTGACTTCTCCGGCCATGTGGCCCTCCTTCTATACGTCTACGGTGCCGCTGTATCCCACGGGCACCTGGTATCGACTGTTGACACCCGACATGTCCAGAGGCTGCCGGATCGTCCCAGCACCGTCCTCCCGCAGCTCTCCCTCGCCCAGAGGTCTGAACCCGAGCAACAGGTCACTGACAGCCTCGGCCAGATCCCTGACTGCTGGACCTGTGGGACCACAGATCTGCAAGATAAACGGTACCGTGTGTGCGTTTGTGCGCACACCACTGAGTGAATTGAAGCCGAGGCCCCCATCCACTCGTTGCCCCCACCAGGCGACGACGTACGGCTTCACCCTTCGGGAGTCGTACATCGGAAGCTCCGCCTCATCGGGCACTCCCTCCTCGTGGACTTGTTCGGGAGGGAGAAGTTCATACAGGCGCGTGAGGATCGCCTTCTGCCAATCACGCAGGTTGGCCACTACTGACCCACCTCCGTCCGTGTCCTGCCCCAGACCTCGTGGTAGGTCTGCTGCACAGCGCGCATCGGCTTGATGTTATGCGAGGGGACACCGAACTCCTGGTACGGCGCGTAGTGCGGGTTACCCTCGCTCCAGCCGAACTCGATGCCGACCAGAGACAGCGAGGAGAATCGGTAGGACTCTACCTCCGAGCGCATCCGTCCTGTGTCCACACGGGAGAGGGCACGCACCTTCTCGCGTGCGGTCAGCATCTCGATCCCGAAGAACTCCACGATCTCGTCGTACTTCAGGTTGATCTGGTCCGTGGCCCACAGGGCCAGGCTCGTCTCCCCGTCGTCATAGGTGAAACGCCTACTGCTCTTGGGCCGGTACGTGTGGTGCCACCGGAAGTCAGCCATCGACAGACGCCTCGCTCACATCCACGCCGCAGAGCAGGTTGCGCAGCCACGGGTTGGAGTTGTTGACCGTGTTACGCACACGCAAGGTGTACGCGCCGAGGTCGTCGTCGTGCTGCCAGTTGCTGTCCGGGTCGGCAGGCTGTACCTCGATGATGGCGTCCACCGGGATGTGCGGGACTGGGTTGTCCGGCCCGAAGGGAATCTGCACACGCACGTAGTGGACCATCTGCGGGTCACCGGCCGCCAGAACCGAACGGGCTCGCCAGTCCTTGTTGCCCTGCACACGCGCCCGGCCGTCCCAGATCATCGACCGGGTACCACCGATCAGCTCATTGGTAGCCGGGTCCCATCCGGCAGCCGGAGCATCCTGCACCCAAATCTGGATCTCGCGCAGCATGAAGCCCTTGGCGACACGCCGATGATGCGTCAGCCATCGAGGGTCTAGTGCTCTGCGCGCGTTGAGAGCCATGCTCACCTCGGCCAGTAGATGGGCGGGCGGGGGTAGAAGGGGATCACGTCGAAGGCACTGTTGTCCTCGCGCTCGTCGTCTCGGTCGGCCGACTGCTCCAGGTCCCGTGCCACACCCAGCAGGGCGTTGGCCACCTTCGCGCCATCGGTCTGAAGGTCCTCGGTCTTGATGACCTTGGAGATCAGTGCCTCGGACACCGCCAGCGCGCGGCACGCCTGGGCTGCCGCACGCTTGACGTTGCCGTCGTTGACCGCCAGATACGTCTCGATCTGGCTGTCGGTAAACAGGTGGGAGAGCGAGCCGTCGTCTTCCCAGTCGATCTCTTCGATGTCCGGGATCAGGTCCCGCACCTGCTGAACAGTCACGCCTCGCCCTCCCTTCTGCTAGCTCAGCTCGCCCTCGCCGGAACCGTTCGACACCAGGGTGCCGGTCGGGTCCACACCGGCCGCGCCGGTGATGTGGCGGACGCGGTACTGCACGTCATCGTTGAGGAACGAGCCCTCGGTGCCCGGGACCTCGCCGCCGCCGATGTAGCGGCCGGTGTCACCGGAGATCCGCAGCTCGGGGGCCTCGCGGCCGGACATGAAGGTGGTGATGATGGCCGGGCGACGGTTGCCCGCCGAGGCCGCACCGTCCGGGAGCAGGTACCAGGTGGTGGCGCTGTTGACGGAGGTGTCCAGGATGGGCAGCCACTCGTTGACCACCACACGCACACGCCCGCGCAGCGGGTTGGCCATCGTGGTCTCCAGCTCGCCGCCGCTACCGTCCGGCGTGCGCCGGATGATGTTGGCCTGGGCGAGGATGGTGTTCGCGGTCAGCTCCAGGGACGGAGGCACGACCAGGACGAACGTGCGCACACGCACGGGACGGGTACCGTTGCCGGTGGTCCGCTGCGCGACCAGGTTCACCGCCGCCTGGAGGTTGTCCAGGGTCAGCGGGGGGTTGTCCGGGAAGATGTTGCCCTGGGGAGCCCGGGGACCGAAGTCCCAGCCGGTGTTGAAGAAGGCCGGGTTGGGGCCGTTCTCACCCGCGAGCACGCCCGTGGTCAGGACGTCCTCGGTGTCGCGCGCCGAGTTGGCCATCTCGCCCGGGAGGGACTGGATGATCTGGTACTCGTCGTTCAGGAACGCCTCGAAGCTGAAGGCGTAGCGACCACCGTACTTGTTGATCCCGAACAGCTCCTCCTCGGCTTCCAGCGAGAAGGTCGGGTACTCGGTCAGCTCGGGGATGCGGGGCAGCGCCAGGCTGTGGCGCTCGAAACCACCGTTGGAGTTGACCATCTGCGACATGTCCGATTCCCACCGCATGAAGCGCTGGGGCCGGAAGTCGGAGACCTGCCACGGGGTGGAGAACTCGCGCCACTGCGGCTGGATCTGCTGGTATTCGCCCATGACCGCGTACTGGGTCATGACGCGGAACAGCTCGGGCATGTCCGAGGTGGACAGCGCCTCCTTGAGCTGCGCGCGGGCCATGAACCCGCCCTTGTACGCCTCGGCCAGCTTCTGCGCCAGCTCGACGGGCGTGTTGATCTTGTACATCGAGTCCTCTCCTACGCCGCCGGGTTGGCGATACGGACGACCACGCGGCCGTCGCTGGTGTGTCCGACCACGTGGCCGAACCGAGCGGTACCGGCCCCGGTGACCAGAACGTTGCGCCCGTCCGGGCCGGTGCCCTCGCTGATCCCCACGGCGGTGCCGTGCGTCAGCGCGTCACCACCGTCGATCTCGAAGGCGAACGCACCCTTCAGGGCGACGCTGGCGTAGCCCTCCTCGTTGCCGCCGGTCGAACCGGGCACGGTGTTCCACGCCGGGTCGCCCAGGGCGCGACGGACGGGAGTGGTGGTGTAGCTGTTGTCGCCCTCGTCGGTCTGGGCGACGCCGACCAGGTCTCCCACCAGCACGGGGTCACCGCTTCGGGTGCCCACGGGCACCGGCAGGGAGAGGTAGTCGGCTTCCTTGAAGATCTCGTTCAGCGCCATGGCTTAGTTCTTCCCCCAGCCCATCGCCGCGAAGGCGTCCTTGTAGGCGTCGGTGCCGGTCGGAGCCGACTCGCGCACGTTGCCGGTACCGGTGTTGGTCTCGTGGCCCTTGTCCTCGGGCTTGACCGACTCCTGCACCTGCTTGAAGTACTCGACCTCGGCGGCGATGGCCGCGTCGAAGTCGTCGCCGGGCTTGTAGCTCTCGGCCAGGCGCTTGCGGGCCACGGCGGGCAGCTCGGACTCGTCCAGCTTCGCGATGATCTGGGCGGCGGTGAGGGTGTTGTCCTCCTTCACCTGCTGCTCGTGCTTCTTGGCCTGCTCCTCCAGCTTGTCGAAGCGCTCGGACAGAGCGTTGATCGACTCGAACAGCCGGGCCAGACCCTGCTTGTCCTTCTCGGTGAGCTGGGCGAACAGCTCCCGCTGCTCGGCCCCGCCCTCGTTGCCCTTGCGGGCGTTCTCGGCCATGCTGACCAACTTCCCTCCTGCACCCGCATGGGTGACGATATCGACCGACAGTCCCTCGACCAGCTCGGTGACGATCAGCTCTCCAGTGGCCGGGCTCTCATCGGTGATACCGATGGCCCGGATGGACATCCCTGCGGTCTCCGCGTAGAACTCCACGTCCTCACGCACAGACTCCCGGAACTTGACCTTGGCGTAGAGGCCCTTGCCCTCAACGGGGTCGTCCTCGTACTGCGCCGCCTCGGTCATGGCACCGACGAGATCCTTCACAGATCGCTCCGGCCGCTGCCAGTCCTCTTCCCACGTGGGGTGATCGAGGTAGATGTGGGTCCCGGCCGGGAACGCCGTGGCACCATCGCGCTCCAGTACGGAGGCAGGGTAGTACCCGGACGAGCCATGCACGTCCCCCTCGATGAGCTTGATCCGCCAGATGCCCTTGCTCTCGGTGGCCTTGGCCTTGGCGGTCGCCTCATGGAGTACGGCCTGCTGTCCCATGTCACCTCCTCCTCGCGCGTATGGTACTCGACGTACCCAGAGTAACGTAACTGACGAACGCAACGAAACGTTTCCCACGCAACGAAACTCGGGTATCGTGAACCCAACATCGAACAATCACCCGGCTCCTCGTACGCGAGAGCCCATGACCGGTGAACGGTTCGGGGCACTAGGGCAACCATGAGGGCTGACCAGCCGTAGTGCGAAAGGCCAGGGATGGGGGTCCCTGGCCTTTCTCATGCGTCCTCGGTGTGCGCCTGCGTGCCTTCGTCCCGCAGCTCGTGGTCTCCCCGACTCATCGGGTCCACCTGCTCGGGCGGTGACGCCTGACTGCGCACAACCAACGGAACCTCGTCCTCGGTGGGCGGCGTCGTCCTGGTCGTCTCCAGCTTCACGGCCTTCAGGATCAGCTCGCGCCACTCCTCCGCGAACAGCACACCCGTGCGTCCGGCCATGTCGTACGCCTGGATCAGGCGGTGCAGCGGGTCCTCGGAGACAGGCGGCCAGTCCAGCTCCACGTCGCCCGCTCCCAGCGCCCGGAGCACACGCCGGATAGCGTCGTCCATGAGCTGCTGGCGAGCCTCCATCGCCGTGTTGGTCGGCGTGTCCAGCGTCTCGGCCGTGGCCCGGTTGCCCGAACCCGGGTCGGAGGTCAGCATCGGCAGCGGGATCTCCAGCCCGGCGGCGATCATCGACGCCAGCGGCAGGCCAGCGCCGAAGTCCACCGGCCGCACCGTCTGGAGAGCCTGCATGTCCTGGTTGGCTCCGAGGGTGACAGCCGCTCCCACGTCCGCCACACGGCCCGTGGCCGGGTCACGGTTGGGGGCTGAACCCATCTTGGTGGCCACCCGCTGCTGACCCTTCTTGGTCGAGCTGGTGACCTTCCAGGCGAATCGGGCGTACGCCTTGGCCAGGGTCGCACAGTTCTCCAGGAACTCCTTGTACGCCTTGGACCAGAACACCACGGCGAAGACGTCGGGCACACCCCACGTCCAGCCGACCTGGCGGTTGAAGGCCACGTGCACGATGCGCTTGGTCTTGTCCACCGCCACCTGGCCGATGCGATCGACCGGGGGCTCCTCCAGCTCGTCGGAGGGGTACCAGACCTCGATCTGCTCCTCGGCCGGGGCGGCTGTGCCGTACTGCGACAGGTTGGCCGCCCGGCGGGTGTACGTGCGCTTGTAGTACAGCGCCGTCTCGGTGTCGTCCACGGCCGAGACGACACCACTCATCTGGTAGAAGGGCAGACGCTGCACCGTGCGCCGGGCTGAGTCCACCAGGAAGATGAGGTTGCCATCGCTGGCGGCCGTGCGCTCCAGTTCGAGCTGGGCCATCGTGGTGCCGAAGGTGCGGTTCACCGAGGGTGTGCGCCAGGCGGCGTTGGCCTCCCCGATCTTCACACCCTTGCCCCAGATGTAGGACGTGCGCACCGCGATACCCCGCTTGACCAGCGGGTTGATCGTCACCAGCGCTCGGCACGTCTCGGCCGCCTTCTTCAGCGTGTCGAGCGGCATCTCCTCTTCGGACTGGAGCGGACCGAGAGGCCGCCAGCCGATGTCGTCCACGGCCAGCGTGAGCTGGGCCATCGACTCGGTCAGTTCCTCGTTGCGGTGCTCCAGCTCCGCGATGACCTCGCGTACCTGTGCGTCATCGAGCTGAGACAGGTCGCGACCACCTGTCATCACCTGCTCGCTCATGGGCCTCCCCTTAGTCCGGTGAGGTCAGTGTAACGGGGATGGGAAAGGCCCGGCAGTGTGAGCCTACTGCCGGGCCTTCTTCCCCCTCGTATCCGAGATGTGTCCGCCCTCCGGGACTCGAACCCGGATCTGTGCGACACCCCGAGAGTAATCCACTCCCCGGGGCCACGTGGATCGCACATGCCCTGCCCGTTAGACGAGAGGCGGTCGGGCCAGGCTTGACGAACCAGGCGTGAGGCCGAAGCCATCGAGTGCACCACTTGGGTGAGGTTGGATAGCACCATCGTACCTCGGCCATGCATTTATCAGAGGTCGGATGGCCAATGGACCTCGCACACGGGGAGGGAGTCGAACCCCCAACGACTGGTTTTGGAGACCAGCGCTCTTCCAGTTGAGCTACCCGCATAGGTGGGGCGGTACCTCCGGAGATGTACCGCCCCCAGTGAGAAGTGAAGCAGAGGACCATGGGTGGTAGAAGATCCCTCGCTCTGGCACCGACATTACCTGACGACCCGGGACACCGCAACCATGCGCAAGGTAACGTGGGGGCCATGACGATACCGCGCATCCTGCACCAGATCTGGATCGGTGACAAGCAGCTCCCCGAGTGGACCCTGCGCTGGGCCGAGCTGACCACCTGGAAGTACCGCCTGTGGAACGAGCCGGACATCACCTCCCTCCTGGAGGACTATCCCACCCTGCTGCCGCTGTACGAGCGCTACATCGAAGAGGGCTCGATGAACGGGGCCAGCAACATCGCCCGGGTAGCCATCCTGCACAACTACGGCGGCGTGTACATCGACGCCGACACCGAGTTCGTGGCCGACTTCGCTGACGCCGACTTCATGGACGGCGACGCCTTCATGGTCCACAGCCCCAACGTCCCCTTCAACCGGGACGGCAGCCCGAGCCGCCTGGCCAACGGAGTCATGGGCACCACCAGGGGTCACTCCTACCTGGACGCCTACATCCGTGCACTGGGCAAGGTGGATCTCGATGACCTCAACCCCTCGTGGCGCAAGACCGGCTCGGAGCTGATGACCACGGTCTTCAACCGCCGCCGCAAGAAGGACATCCCCGTGCTGAAGGCCCACACCTTCCTGCCCTACAACCTGCGGCACAAGCAGATCGGCCCGCTCACCTACGGCATCCACCGCTACGGCACCACCCGAAACCTGTACCTGGACCGCGCATGAGCGACGTCGCCCTGTGGTGGTACCGGCGGCCGGGTGGGAAGATCAACTTCGGTGACGAGCTGGGCAAGGAGATCATCGAGCGCCTGGGGTACCGCGTGCGCCAGGTGGAGCTACGCGAGGCCGAGCTGGTGGCGTGCGGGTCCATCCTGCACGCCGCCTTCCCGGCGCACACCGCCGTGTGGGGCTCAGGGCTCATGAGTCCAGCCAAGAGGCCCCGTCAGCCACTGACCAACGTCCTGGCCCTGCGCGGTGAGCTGACCCGGCGCTACCTCGCACAGCCCCTGCCGGACGATCTGCCCCTGGGAGACCCGGGCCTGCTGGCCCCACTGCTGTGGGAACCCTCGCCCGTGAAGAAGTATCAGCTCGGTGTGGTGCCGCACTACGTGGACACCCGCTCCTGGCCCATGGCGGACGTGGTGATCGACGTGGGCCAGCCGGTGTCCGACACCATCGAGCAGATCACGTCCTGCTCTATGATCGCTTCATCGAGCCTGCACGGACTGATCGTGGCGCAGGCGTACGGAATACCGGCGATGCGGCTACCGCATCCCAAGGTAGGGGGAGCGGACTTCAAGTGGATGGACTACACGACGGCACTGGCACGGCCGCTGGAGCAGACGCAGCAGGATCTGCTCCGAGCGTTGCCGTTGTAGTTCCCTACCGCCCGGACGGCGGCCTTCGTGACGCGCACTGGTCCGTGCTGCGCTACCAGTGGGAGGAGTTCTTCCCCACCTGGCAGCTCTGTGTGGGCACGACCACGGCCGCCGAAGGTCCGTGGGTCAAGGCCGTGGCCACCGAGCGGGCCATCGAGCAGACTGACGCACAGATCCTCGTAGTGGCCGACGCCGACGTGTGGTGTGCGCCGCCCGAGGCCCTGGCCGCAGCCGTCGATGCCGTGGCCAACGGCGAGGCTCCCTGGGCTGTGCCGCACAGCCAGGTGCGTCGGCTCAACGAAGCGGCCACAGCCTACGTCCTGGACGGCCACGAGCTGGGCGAGCACCTGGCTCTGTCCGAGACACACTACCGAGGGATGGCCGGGGGCGGTCTGGCCGTGTTCTCGCGTAAGGGCTGGGAGACCATCGGCGGCTTCGACCCGCGCTTCCGTGGCTGGGGCGGTGAGGACTCTGCGCTGGGCAAGGCGGCCGACACGATCCTCGGGCGGCACAAGCGTTTCGATGGTGTGCTCTGGCACTACTGGCACGAGCCCGCCCCGCGCCTCAGCCGCACCAAGGGCAGCGACGCCTCCAACCGCCTGCTCATGCAGTACCGCCGAGCAGTCGGACGTCCCGCCCTGATGCGCTCGCTACTCAACCGCCGCTAGAACGGGCTGATCTGCATCTCCACGGACTCCAGCAGTTCCTGGAGTTCGGCCGCCGCCACCTCTTCGGCGGGCGTCGAGAGGACATCGCCCACCTCGGCCCCGTCGAAGAGTTCGGCCCCGGCGTAGACCAGGCCGTCCGCGTAGTCAGGGGACTTCACGCCCCGCTTCTTCATCTCGTCCTTGGACTCGATGTACATCTTGCCCGAGCGGTAGGCGAAGCGGATGCCGCCCAGCTCGTCCTTGGCCACGTCGTGCTCGACCACCCGGCGGCTGCCGTTGGCCATGCCCTGCTTGAGCTGGTCGTACCAGTAGGCTCGGGCGTTGCCGTAGCCCTGCGTCGAGCCGCCCTGCTCGATCGGCGGGGCGGCCGAGCCGTTCATCTCCACCGTGGTGTACCAGGCTTCACCGGCGGCCTCCAGCTTGGCCTGCTCGAAGGCCAGGGTGTCCACCACACCGGCACCGAGGCCGATGACGTCCACGCGGATCTCGACGTCGAACTCGACCTTCTTGCCGTCGTCGTCCACCTCACGCAGCTCGTCGGCCAGGTTCATCACGCGCTTGGCGGTGTTGACCGTGTCCATGCCCTGCCAGGAGTCCACGACCCACATCAGCCGCCCGCGCCGGGCCACCACCGTCGTGCGGTCGTTGCCGTAGCGCGCCGGGTCCACGCCGATCTTGAGCTTGCCGTCCGGCTTGGGCAGCCCGTCCTGATCGAAGGCGCGTGCCAGCACGGCCGGGCCGAACAGGCTCATCACGCCCTGCTCGGGGAACTTCGCCTCCACCTTGGACTGGTACCGGGGGTCGTCCTCGGTCCACGCCTTGCGGCGCTCCTCCACCCAGTCACGCTGCACCAGCACGTCGGGCAGCGGCATGGGTACGGGTTCACCCGTGAAGTTCGGGGTGACGCTGGCCGGGATGGCGATCCGGTTCCACATCGAGGCGTAGCGCTCCTCGGTGTAGACCTCACCGAACGTGGTGTCGATGTCGTCCGGGTTCCCGATGGCCAGGATGCGAGAGTTGGCCGTGGTGGTGATGGCCTCTACGCCGGTCCACAGCTCCTCGGGCACACCACACGCCTCGTCAATCACGACGAGCACCCGGGCGCGGTGGATGCCCTGGAAGGCGTTGGAGTCCCCGTCAGCGGGCTTGCGGCCCATGCCGACCAGTGTGCCGTCGCTGAGCTTCCAGTGGTTGTCCTGCGTGATCTTGCCGGGCAGCGGCAGCCCGAGGGCGGCAGCGGCGCGGTGGTGCTTGCGCAGCTCCTCCCAGAGGATGGCGTTGACCTGGTGATAGGTCGGAGCCGTGGTGACGACGATGGCCGTGCCGGGCGGGTGGACGGCCACCCACCACGCCGAGATCACCGAGGCGATCATCGAGTTGTGCGTGGGGATCATCTCCGACCCGGCCAGGTACAGGTTGTACAGGCCATCCACCTGCACGCACCTCGTCTTGACCGTGGGCACACGCCGCACGTCCACGACCATGCGCGCGGTGTTGCGGCTGTAGGTCCGCTTGCCGTGGTTGCGCTGCCGCCACTCGGAGTCCATACCCTCGTTGTCCCGGTACGGCGACTCCTCGATGCGGGCGACGACCTTCCAGTCCCCCTGCTTGTCCTTGTAGGACCGCGTCACCATGGCCTTGCCCAGTCCGCGCAGCAGCTCCATCACGAGCTGGGCATCGTTCTCCGTGCGTACGGTGTAGACCACCGCACCGGTACGGTCCACGTAGGAGTCCGCGTCCGACAGGCCCTGAAGGAATGCCCACCGCTGCCACTTGGCCGCCCGCAGCATGGAGATGGGCACCCGCCCCACCATCCGCGCGGGCTCGTATCCCATGTGGTACTCGTCCAGCAGGAACGCCGTCTCCACACCCTCGATCCCGCTGGACAGCGGTACCGCGTGGTTGTGCTCGTAGGTGTTGGTCCGCAGCGTCTCAGCCAGCTCCACCGTGGTGAAGGTCTCGGCCAGGTGCCACCAGTGGGACCAGTCCACGGCCATGTCCTCGCGATGGCACTGGACGCGGATGCGGTTGCGCACCTTAGCCGGAAGCGTGTTCCACTCGTGCTGGCCCGAGCAGGTGATGGTCGAGCCGTCCGAGAAGACCACCTCGTAGGTGTCCTCTTCCCAGACCGGAGTAGTGGCCACGACCCGCGTCGGCTTGCCGTTCACCCCGATCAGCTCGTCCCCGACCTGAACCTCGCCCATGGTCGTCCAGCCGGTGGGCGTGGGTAGCAGCGTGTCCAGGGCCAGCGCCTTGCCCGAGCCGTGGCAGGAGGCCACCACGGTGCGCTTGTGGTCACGCACCGACTCGGTGATCTCTCGCTGCTTGGACCACAGATGCACACCCAGCACGTCCTTGGCCCAGGCAGCGGGGTTCAGGCGGTAGGAGTCCTGGACCCCGTCCACGCGCAGAGAGGCCACGGCCTCGTGTACGACTACCAGCTCTCCCTGCACGTGTCCTCCTCAGCCCTGCTCGGGTTCTTGCTCGGTGTCACTCTCGCACCAAGCGGCCTGGTCGTTGAGCTTGTCCGCCTCCTCGCGACCCAGCTCCACCGGCTCCTGCTCCATCTTGTGCCCGGCCGCCCGGCCGCCGATACGGATACTGCTCACTCCTCGCTCGCTCCCTCGGCCTTGCGCAGCTCGGCGCGCAGCAGCTCCGCGATCTGCTTCTTGCCCGGCCGACCCTCCAGAGTCTCCACGATGTGCCAGGCGTGGTGCAGGCCACGGGCGTACGCCTCGTCCACCTGGGCCTGGTGCTCACGGGAGGGAGCCTCGGCCTTGACCTCCGTCCGCTCCTGCCAGTCCGCCACCATCAGGGGAACGACCGCGTCGATGACACTGCGGCTGATTTCCCCGGCGATGAAGTCGGGACGCGGGCGACGGAGCACACGCCCCAGGGTGTGCTTGTTGTAGGTGGACAGCGCCACCTCCTGTCCGGTCTTGTGGACGCGGTCCATCAGGTGCCCGGACTCCTGCTTCACTTCTGCCACTGGTTCTCCTCCTTGGCCAGAGCCGCCATCGCATCCGACCGCATACGGCGCTCGGCGTGCTCGGGCGATTCCTTCTCTATCACACCTAGAGATAGTAGCACTGTTACAAGGTCGTGGTCCCTGCGGTCCTTCCCCTTCTTGCGCCAGTGCTCGATCCGGATGGCGGACTCGGCCATGCGGATACCGCACTCGCGGTGCTCCTCCTCGGTCGGCATATGTATGGGTCCGTCGAGACTGCTCGTCTTCTCCGTCATACCTTCCCTCCAGACACGAAAGAGCGCACGGACCACGCAGCGGAAAGGGGGGACGCCCTCGGCACCTGTCAGGTTGCCAACCGCGCGGTACGTGCGCTCTGGGTCGAGACTACCAGCTCACTCAGTGACCCGCTGCGCAGAGTGACCGACCTTGTTCGGGTCAACGCGCACCACCGTGGAGTGTTCGCCTTCCAGCGCCTGCTGGCTGGCCTGGGCGTAGATCTCGGAGAACCCTGCCTCCAGCCGGGACCGCATCAGGGCCTTGAACTCCTCGGCCGTGCCGCTGGTCGGCAGCGACTGCACCAGGTCCAGAAGCTGGTCCAGGATGGACAGGCGCGCGCCGATGAGTACCGTGCGCACCAGGTCCGTCTGCGCCCGGGTGAGCTGCACCAGCTCGTCACGGACGCGGTCCTTCTTCAGGTCCAGCAGCTCGGTGATCATGTTCAGGGTGTCCAGCAGGTTCTTGGTCTGCTTGCCCTCGGTGATCCGGTCACCGCTCATGACCTGATCCCACAGCGCGTTGGCGATCTGCTCCAGTCGCCGGAGCTGGAGCATGCGCTGCTCGGCCACGGTGGACGCACCGTAGTTGCTGGTCAGGTACTCCTGCACCAGCGTGGCCGCCCGCTCGGCGTCGATCTCGGTCTCGGCCTCGATCTGCGCCCAGGTCATGCCCCGGGCGCGCAGGCCCACGAGCAGGTCCACCAGGGTGTTCGTGGGCTTGTAGCCCTCGTCGGTACTACTCATCGCTCTCCTCGGGCTCGGTGGCGTAGGCCGCCAGGTCGTGGTCGGGGTCCAGCCACATGATCAGACGCAGCAGGTTGTCGGCCGTGGGCGGATAGGAGTCCAGCCGGTTGGGGGACATCCGCTTCAACGCGGTCAGCGGGATGTCCGCCTCCTCGGCCACCTGGCGCAGCGAGACACCTCGGAAGGCCGCCATCGACCTCACCGTACGGTAGAGCAGGTGATAGTCCAGCCGCACACGCCTGGGCTTGATGCCGCTCACTCACCCTCCAGTCTGCGCTGCGCCTCGCGCTCGCGATCCATCCGGGCCATGGTCGAGCGCGTGCGCATCTCGGAGATCACCCGGGGATCGGTGGAGCGCCACACGAAGCGGCTCACCTTCACCACCACCCAGGCCCAGAAGACCAGCAGCGCCATGATCAGCAGGAACTCGATCATCCCCACTCCTCTCGTTCGTGGGCTCGGGCCAGGCTGCCCAGCCCCTCCTGGAGCGAGGTGAAGAACTGTTCCTGCACCTCGCGCGGGACGGCGGCCCGGAAGGGCACGGTGCCCTCCAGAGCCGCCGCCAGAACGGCCTCGCGCTGCCAGCCGTCCAGGTACTCCAGGCCCAGGTCCTGCATCACGTACAGGCGCAGGAACCGGTAGCGGGAGTCCTTGTCAGCCATCGTTGTCCTCGCGCAGGCTGCCGGTGCCGTAGGTGGCCCCGGACTTGACCGGCTCGATGTAGAGCGTCGGGCCACCGCAGCAGTCCAGGTAGCTCAGGTCCCACTCGGCCAGGCGCTGGGCGTCGGTGGGCGACAGCTCCAGCTCGATCGTCTTGTTGTCCTGTTCGCCGCAACCGTTCAGGCGCAGACGGTAGGTGTTCGTCACGGCCTACTCCTTCCCCTTCGCCCGGCGCAGGATCTCGTCCAGCGCCTCCTTGTCCGAGTAGTTCCTGCTGTCGCGGTTGTCGCTGCGGTCCGCCTCGTCCTTCAGGGCCTTGCGGATCTTGTCCTCGTCGTCCTTCTTCTTGCCCACTATGTCAACTCCTCCAGAATGCAGCCGGTCGAACTCCGCGATGACGTTCATCAGTTCGTCTTCGGGCAGAGGTTGTGGTGCGCGCCGTCCCGGTCACCGCAGGTGTTGCAGATGACGCCGGTCACGGGGATGGAGTCCTTGCCGCTGGCCTTGGTGTGCTTGTCCTTCTCGGGCTTGAGGATGTGGATGTTGTCCGGGTCCTTCTTGGGGGCCATGCTGTACCTCTCACTGTGAGTTAGTTGTCACTCGACAACTGTTGACAGAAGCAAACCTTTCAGCGTCTGTAAGGTTCGCTGCTCAGTTGTTGCGCACGCACTCCGGGCCGTGCTGCCCGTCGTCCAGGAAGCAGCCCCGCTGTGCGCAGGTCACGCCGACCAGGTTGTAGGTGCCGGGCAGCACTTCGCGCCCGGCCTCGGTCTGGGAGGTGTCCGGTCCCAGGTTGGGGACGTCGTCTCCCCACTCCACGCCGTTGCGCATGACCATGTCACTTCCTCCTGTCGAGTGTCAGAACGGTGTCGGCCGCGAAGGTCTCGCGGATGTAGTCCGGGATGAAGGCGTTGTACTCGCCGCCCGAGCGCGAGGCCAGGACCTCGTACCGGGAGTCCTCGGCCAGCGCCTTGGGCAGCTCGCGGATGTCGGTGACCTCGTACCAGGCCGTGTAACTCCGGCCGGTGTAGCCGCCCTCGTCGGTGTGCGAGAAGACGTCCCCGACCTTGAGGCTGTTGGCCCAGACGCGGGCGTAGCGGACCTTGCTCACGGCTCCACCACCGCCCGCACGGCCGCGTCCTTGGCCTCCAGCAGGCGGTCCAGGGCCTTGGCCAGCTCCCGCTCGTCCGCGCCCTCGCCGTACATCTTGGCGATCTCGTAGGCCATCATGCACAGCGGGCGGCTGACCTTCTGGAGCTTGGTGGGCAGGTGCTCGTAGGTGAAGTAGCGCAGCACCGGGAAGATCTCGGCCATGTCCCGCACCGGGGGCATGGCGATCTCGCTGTCCTTGGCGGACTCGATCTTGGCCTTGGCCCGCAGCACCTGGGCGGTACTGACACCGATGCCGCCGCAGCGCTCGGCCTCCATCACCAGCTCGGCGGAGGCGTCGTGCGTGGCCACGTAGTGGAACTGGCGGCGGCCGTGCAGGTGGCGCAGCTCGTAGGCGTGGGCGTACTGGCCGTGGCGCAGATCCAGGTCATAGACCACGCGCTGGGCGGCGGTCCACGATCCCAGGATGACGAAACCCTGGTAGGAGAAGGTGATGTCGTGGTCGATGGGCGTGATGGACGGGGAGGTCGTGAAGGACTCGCTACCCACCACGAAGCTCACGAGCAGGGTGTCGGAGTCGGCCTCCATCGCACACGCCAGGATGCCCCGGGTGGCGGTGGGGTGCGCGCCCTCCCCAGCCAGCAGCCGACCGGCCTCGGTGTAGTCCAGCTCGACCTTGCTCCACGTGGGGAACTTCAGGTCGAAGGTGTCACTCGTACTGACGTAGCGGATGCGCAGCGCCTTGTTCTGCTGCTCGATCTCGGTCATGTCACTCACTCTCACTGGTGTAGCTGGTGAAGCTGACGGTGTAGCTCGTGTAGCTGGTGAAGGTCGTGGGCGTGGCCATCAGTTCGATGCGCACACCCAGCGCAGCGATCAGGTCCTCGTACTGGCAGAGCTTGATGCTCCGTCGTCCCAGCTCCCACTGGCAGACCTGCTCGCGAGAGTACCCCGCCCTCTCGGCCAGCGTGCGCTGGGAGATACCCAGCGCCAGACGCGCCGAGCGCAGACGCCTCATGGCGTCGGGTGGGGAGTCGATGCGAGCTGTCATGGCACTGACATTACCACACGTGCGCGCGAGGCGCGAGATTTTTTGACGGATAGGGCCAGACGTGTGGGGGTGGCTGGGGACGAGGGCGGCTCACCTCCCCTACTTTATACCCACTACTGTCGGTATTGGTTTAGTGCCTGGGGGTCACCTCTGGTTTATTCTCCCAGCTCACAGCCTCACAGCCACCAGCACGCACCACACAGCCAAGCTACTCGCAGCATATTCTTTGTTCTTTTGCTTCGTTATCTATCATACATATGGTCTGACCTGCACAAACAACCATTCATGCCACCCCCTACCCCTACCTACTGGCATGGGTGGTTGCGCCATTCTGTCAATCATTACTGTGTGTAACCAACAACCCGCAACAATACCGGCTACTTACAGCGTAATGTATCAGTCTGATATCTGCGTGGTCTCGGTTCTGAATTTGGGGAATGCACCCCTACGCGTGAGTAGAAAGAGACCAGGCTGTGATGTGGCAACCAACCATGCCAGTAAGGGTCACCTCACTGGTTGCCGGAATGGTTGCATCTCCCCTTTACACATTGGTCATGCAACCAACCATGCCACATGGTCTGACCTGCACTGATACCGACCTGTGGCCGGAATGGTTGCAGCGCAACCAACCATGCCACCCCGTTTTCCGAGGCTGTGACCTGCAACAATGTGGCCTAGTGGCCGGTGTTGTTTCAAGAATGCACTTTTTCAGGGGGGTCCCTCTCCCTCGCTTCTACTTTACTTCTGTCAAATATTTCAGAAGTTATAAGGGCTACACACACACCATCACCCACACACCCCCATACGCCATTCCTACAACCACTTCGGCCACTCACCCCTTCTGACCTGCGCAAACGCCAATACATCCCACCTTTCCCTTGTGGCCGGTGTAGTTGCATACCCCTTCCCACCTGCGAAAACATCCTTCACTCTCCGCTACCCCCCACCGCAGCACAACCATTGTCCGATTCCCGCCAGTGCTGCCCGTTCTCGCCCCTCCCCCCTCGCACGCCCCTTCGAACGTGTGTGCGAGGTTCGGTCCGTTCTCCCCTCCTGCCGTTCCCCGGGGCGCTCAGATGCCCTCTACGCCCCGCTCCCCGCTTCCCCTATCCCAGTCCCCCCGCCGTCCCCCGTTCTCCCTGCTGTGTGCGCGCTAGGGCTGTTCCCGCCGTCCCCCGGTTCGGTCGCTGCTCTCCCCGTCCTGCTCTCCCCCGTCCCGTGCTCCCTGGTAACGCCCGTGACCCTTCCCCGTTCCCCTGTCCAGCGATCGAACATGTTCGAATTACCCCCGTTGACCAGGCACGATAGATTGGTACAAAAGTCGGTACAGACTCTGAGTTGACACATTTGGCAAACGGGGCCTAGATTGGTGCCCGTTCCACCAAGCAGCACGGAACGGCGGGCGGCTCCGATGGGGGCCGCACGGGGCGCAAGCCCCAACCGCTTGAGAACTCCACAGCGTGTCCCACAAGCGCGAGACAAGCGCCACGGGTCGAACGGTTCGCCTACGGGTGACCGGGCGACGATGAACGGCCTACGCCGTGTCTACCGTGTCGGTACTGTGAGCGGATACCAAGACTTGCGGACATGAGAACGAAGCGTGTGAGCGTCCCCAGTGGACTAGCGCGCGACGTCTCCCCCCGGAGGTGCTGATACGAAGCTCCGAACGTGCCATCTGGCCTAGGCCACTTACCCGTACGGGTTCGTGGAACCGGGTGACCGATTCAGTTCGGGGGTGGTACAAAAGTTGGTACAGACTACGGTTTGACACATACGGCACAGTCCGGTAAGTTGTTGTCCAGTCGCCAGCAAGGCGGCAGGGGCTTCGGTCCCGGTGTTTGACTCTTGAATAGCGTGTCTCGTGACTCTGTCGAGTGAGTAACACGTGCGTACGCCATGGAAAGCGGCGGCGCGCGGCCTACCAGGTAGTTGGTGCGGTAACGGCGCACCAAGCCGATGACGGGTATGTTTCCTAGCCGATTACGGTCGGTTGGGCGAGAGCACACACCCCGAACTCTCCGGAGATTGAGGGTTGACAGATACGGCACTAGCCGATAGCGTGGGACACGCAACACCAACTGAACAAGCGGATCGGTCCCCAGTGGACATGACGGTTCGGCGGTTGGTTCAAATCCATAGTGTGCAGGTTCTAAGAACGTGACGGGCGAGATTCCGCACGGTCTAGGTGCACAGTCATACGCAATGATGTGCGTGACTTTTCGGGCATCGCAGGAAACCGCCTGATACCGGCTTGCCGGTAGAGGGGTAACGGGTAGCGGCTGTTTCGGGTGGCACTCCACTTGAACAGATTGCGCGGTGCTTGGGGATGATCGACGGTCCATTGCGGCCACTGGTGGCGACATCACTGGGTGTACCGTGTCCGGCTTGCCGGACGGGCGTGTAGGGAGGTCAAGAACGTTGGGGGTCTGCACACAGTTCCTTCGGTGGGAAACCACGGGATGAAACCCTAGAAGTCCAACTACGGTTGGTCGTATACGTAGGAAATTGCGGGGTCTATATGGTGCCCTTGTAGGATTAATTAGATAATTGGCTTGTGAAATGAACGGAAGTCGGTTGTTTCTCGGGAGCTGCCTGGGAAATGATGCAGATTACGCACAGCACATGATCATGTGCCCTTCGGGGATATCGCGATAAGGTAATGTCAATGCCGTTACCGCAGCACTTGAGAGAGTGTGCAGGTGAGGGGATGTGTGAGCCGCACAGCGGCACGCACAGCCTCCCACTAGCGGGACGGAAGTCCTACTACTCCACGGTAGGGCGAACGGCGCGGAGAGTGCAGGCGGCTTGGATAGCGCCTGGTGTGACACTCTCCCGTCGTGAGAGGGCAGGGTCGGAACCAGGCGGGTTCTCCCTTGCAACCCCTGCCCTCCCACGGCGCAAGCCGGGCGCACACACGGTGTGTGCGCAGTGAGAAGTGGAGAGTGACATGTCCGAGATCAAGTGGGTTGACATCATCTCGAACAGCACCGACATCACGACGGTGTCGATCGGGCACAGCCCTGAACTGGACAGTCGCTCGATCGGTTCGCGGATGGGTGGGGCAGCGCGTGACGCCGCCCGGACCCTGGCACACCGGATCGAGTGCGTCACTGGTCAGACCGTGCGCATCCGCGCGCAGCGTCACGGTGAGCGGGGTCACACGGAGTTCCTGAGCACTCCGATCACCGTGCAGCGGTACCGGATGGTGCCCGTGGACGGTGAACTCAAGGTCAGCTACTCGGTGACCTGGGAGGATCGTCCGTGCAGCACCGCGCACAGCTTCGGAGAGATGGAAGCGCAGGTACGGCGGTGGGGCAAGCCGGTCAAGGTCACGCGCAAGCTGTCCTACTGGTGGGGTGACCACGACAACGGCACCCGTGACTTCGAGGTTCTGACCACGGAGGACCTGACCAGTTCGTTTAAGTAACAAGGCGAAACGCGCGGTGTGCGCGTCGTCGTGGTGTGAGAGACCACGGCCTGAATGAGCCATCTTTCAGAATCTCGTGAGAAGTGGAGAGTGTCATGGGTGCGCCCAAGACCATTGAAATTCCGGCCTACCAGGTTCGTCCGGGCAACATCGCTCGTTTCAAGGCGGGTGCGCAGCTTCCGGACTACCTGACGGTGACCAGTGTCGAACCCGTCCGTGAGGCGGACGGGACTGTCAAGGTCGAGACCCGGGACGGCAAGCTCGTCCCGGCTAAGGTCGAGATCAAGGGCACTGGTTACGGAGCGAAGTGGGCCGACAACGACCAGAAATTCTCCATGGTCGTGCTGGGTGACCTCGCCGTGAGTGTCCGGCTCAAGCGGACGCGCGTGGTCTACCTGCGAACGGGTGAAGTGCTGGAGTTCGTCCGCCGTCCCAACATCCGGGCGGCGGCCTGGGTCCGTGCCAAGGACGCCAACGGCAACGTCCGGACGGTGTTCCTGAACGAGATCCTGCGTAGGGATTGGGAGTACCGTCCCATCGTGTGATGTGCGCACGTGGTGGAGCACACCCCCGGCGAGGGGGTGTGCCCTGCCATGGCTGCACACGCCGTGTAGTCAGTTGTAAACGAAGTGGAGTAACACCATGGCCGTTGACAGGATGAGGACTCTCACGCCTGGACAGAACGTGCTCGTGAAGCCCGTCGTCCACGTGGCGAATGGGTCATCCTGCCGCGCGGAAGTGCAGGGGGACGAGTACGTGGCCGCACGTGTCGTCACGGTGTCCGACGACGGACAAAGTGCGACGGTGGAGTACATGGAGTACTCCGCCGACCCGTGCTCCTGCCGTCCCGAACGCCAGACCTGGAACTACTACTTCCTAGGGGAGTTGGTGACGGGTGGGTAAGGAGTTTCGCAGCTCGAACAAGGAACTCCGGCCGCTCGTCCGCGCCGCCCGGCTTCAAGGCTGGGTGGTGTCGGAGACCGGCCGAAAACACGTTCGTTTCCTTCCCCCGGACAAGTCCAAACCGCCGGTCTTCTGCGGAGTCACGTTGTCCGATTGGCGCACGCTGAAGAACCTGAAAGCCAGTCTGCGCAGGAGTGGACTGGTGCTGGAGGATGTGTAACCGATTCTGTCGGTCCCCTGCGGGGGACCGGCGGTGTTGGCGCACACCACAGTGTGTCAGCAGTGAGAGAAGTGGAGCGAATCATCGTGGGATACAAGCAGCCCCAGGCGCGGTGGATGATAGTCACGGAGCATGAGGACGCCAACGGAAAGATCCGTGAGGTGTTGACCGTGATCGACGGCCCGGTTCTACCGTGGCGTGTATCCAAGCGCCGCACGTGGGCGAACCTGAAGGGGATCGACTACGTGCGGAGCCTTCCCAGGCGGAAACCCTGGGAGAAGGAGGGCGTTCGTGCTGTTAGCGTCTGCGATGACAGGCGCGTGCTGGCCTCTTGGAAGCACATGACGGGGATCGGTGGATACACCGGTACCCATGCGACGCACAAGCTGATCGCGGCACAGTTTCGGTGACGGAGGGGAGCGTACGGGCCACGGCCCGTGGGTTCCCTGCTCTTACCGAGCACAAGAGAAGTGGAGCGAATCATGCACGAAATCCGGTTCGATGACCAGGGCGAAGCCGTGGCTATCGGAGAGGTGGACGTGACGGAGCACCAGTTCGAGGATGGGGACACCATCCTTCTCCAGAATGAGTTGTACCGACTCGTCCAGGACAACTGGCACTTCCGGAACATGGTCGAGGACCTGTACGACCACGTACAGGAGGAGGGCTGGACGGGCGTGGGTGTGATCACCAACGCGGACGGCACTCTGTTCCACGCTGGCGTGACGACGGACGACTACGGACGTCACACGGTCGGCAACGGCCACATGTGCGAAGTGGCGCGGCTCGTGTCCAATGGTCAGGCGATCGTGGCTGCCTTGAATGAGGCGGACCTTCGTGCCTACCGCGCGGAACGTGAGGCGGCGGAGATCCGCCTTCTGGAGAACGCCGGTCTCGACGCACAGCAGGCGGCCAACGTTCTCGCCGTACAGCGGGAGCGGGGGCAGGACCTTCTGCGTTCTCCGGACCGCGAACGCTGGTTCGAGGGCACGGAGGACGTGTACCTCTACGACCTGGGCTCCGAGATCATCCAGCGGGAAGTTCTGTCGCTGGAGCGCGCCATGGCGGACTACCCCCTCCTCGATGAGATGGCGGAGTCCGAGGTCATGGACAAGATGTGGCAGAAGGTGTTTCAGGACTCCCTGCCCCGGCTGGACCCCTCGATCGACGTCGAGGAGTTGGAGCACGATTTCCGAGGCGAGCTGGACAGCACGTGCTCGGAGTGCGGGTGGACCAAGGACATCGAGGAGTACCTGACGGAGTCGGACCAGTACTCGGAGTGCAACGACTGCGGGGACTGGTTCGACGTCGAGGTGGACGGAACCGAGGAGGTGCCGCACCCGCTCTGCCCCTCCTGCGGGAGTGACTTCCGCCTCCGGCGGGAGGAGGCGGACGAGGCGTGCCAGGAGATGTACGGGTTCGACCCCTCGGACGGGGACGGGCTCGTCATCCGCTGGAACGACGGCAACTACTACTTCTGGAACCGCAACCGGTCTCAGTGGGAGATCCGGATGAAGCTCAAGGACACATACGTGGTCAACGAGTAGCAGGGAGACGGTAGGAGGGCGCACGGGCACCGAGCCCGTGCGTCCGATACTGGCACCCTGCCAGTGAGTGAGGAGAGATACACCATGGGTGAGAACCTGCCCGCGCTGTCGAGCCCGTTCCCCACGGAGTTCGCGCCGGTCGATGCCTACCCGCACTTCCTGGGAAGGATGGCGTACCAGTTCCACTTCCCGAACGGGTTCGGTGCCTCCATAATCCCCGACCACAGGGTCTCCTGGGAGCTGGCCGTTCTGAAGAAGGACGGCGAGGAGTGGCCCCTGACGTACGACACCATCGTGTCCGGTGACGTACTCCCCGGGCTGAGCAACCAGGAGGTGGCGGAGAAGCTGGCCGTCATCGCCCGGCTGGACTCGAACGGGCGTCTGCCCGCGCTGACCGGTCCGACCAGGCTCAAGGACGAGTACCGCATGCGTCTGGAGTACACGGGCGAGGAGTCCGACCCCGAGCACAGCAACGCGGAGTGGGCTCACCTGATGCTGGACCGCCAGGGCCGGGCCGTCTTCTCGGACGGTACGTACGGTGACGACGTGGTGTGGTCCGAGGTCTACTACACCTGCGCGCTGGTCCTGGACTCGGACGACGCCCTGGACGTCCTCCGCAACAACTACCCGCAGGCTTTCGAGAACGGAGAGTAGCGTGAACGGACTCAAGAAGGCGCTCGTGTACACCGCCGTGGTTGGCCCGTGGGTGCTGTGCGCTGGCGGAATCGCCATGGTGGGCTCGGGCCAGTGGGTGGTCTACAGTCACGAGTACGCCTACGCCGGGATCAAGTTCGCGCCCGGCCCCGAGGCCGGGTGCGGGGTGGAGATCCCGACCGCGCTGGGTGAAGCGGCCGGGCTGGAGCCGTTCTACTGCGAGCAGGGCAACGGCTGGAGCCTCCTGCCGGAGCAGTGGTACACGACCTACTACACGGAGGACTGATGGACCCCTACATGGTCCCGGCCAGCATGACGGAGCGGGAGTACCGGGAGCGCGCGGAGTACTCCGTGTGGACGTACAACGAGGACCGGGAGTGGATGCGCCGCAATGGCGTGGCGGACATGGTCATCGTCGGCAACGTCAGCCTGTGCAGCGCGGACTTCATGGTGGAGCGGCTGAAGCTCGTCAACCCGAAGGGTCGGTACTTCATCCGCAACAACAAGAACGTGATCCTGTCGCGCCCGGTGAAGAAGGAGAGCTGAGAGTGAGCACCACGGGTAACACCGAGGACATCACCGTTCCGGACGGTGACGGCGGAGAGATCGTCATCGGCTACATCGAGGAAGGGGAGTGCGACCACTGCGGAGAGTTCTGGTACGCCTACGCCTTCCGTGACCGGGAGGAGCTGAAGGACTACCAGCTCGGCACGTACGACAACCGGGAGGACGCGGAGGAGGCCGTCCGCGCGGAGTACGGGAGGCTGGGACCGTTCCCCGAGGAGTACGAGGACGAGGACGAGTGATCCGGTGACGGAGGATGGTGCACACGCCTGCGGGTGTGTGCGCCGTCTGCTGGCACACCGGCCAGCCTGACGAGAGGTGACGCATGGGATACGACATGTACTGGCACAAGGCCCCCGAGCGCGCGGAGAACGTGGGCATCTTCGATGACCCCGCGTACTTCCGGCTCAACATCTGGGGCATGGGCCGCATCCGGGGAGTCATGACCGACCTGGGCATGGTCTACATGCCCGAGGGCGGCCGGGAGCGGTTCCCCGACCTGAGCGACTACGACCTGACGGACGAGCAGTACGACGCCATCGAGTACCACGACGAGGAGTGGGCCAGTCAGGAGCTGAAGGAGCTGTACACCACGCTCGACGCCACCCACAAGATCGCGCACAACCGGTACAAGCACGCGGTGGCGGAGCACCTGGCCGCCACGCCGCCCGGAGGCCGGGGCATCCCGGCCCACAAGCTCGCCAGCAACGACGGGTGGATCGTCACGCCCGAGGAGATCCGGCAGGCGCTGTCGGTGTACGACACCATCCGCGCGGCCCACGGAGCGGTACACGAGCGCATCCTGTTCAAGATGCTGGAGTCCGAGGACCCCGGCTGGGTGAAGCTGTGGGACGAGTGGATCGAGTGGATCACCGAGGCCCGCAAGTACGAGGGCTTCCGCGTCCACTGACCGGCCACGGAGGGTGACGCACACCCCCTGCCCCCGGGTGTGCGCCGCCTGCTGTCGCCGGACAGCAGAGAGTGAGGACAGATGCCGGGTAGGCTGCTCCGCCGCAAGATCGTGAACGTGTGCGAAGCAGAGTTCGCCAAGCTGGACAACTGGGGAATCGTAGAGCCGGACATGCTGCTCTGCGAGATCGAGATCAACTACACGTACCCGCCTGACCACTACCTGGCCAGCGGTACGGGATGGTACGGGATCACCGTTGAGGACTACCTGAACTGGTGGTACCTGGAGGATGTGCGGCGCGTGATGCGGTACTTCCGCAGGTTCCGCAGGTGGGGGAGTTCCTGGAAGGTGATGCCCAAGGCACACCACCCGGGCAACAGGTCCGAGAAGATGCATCTCCTGCTCTGTGAGATGAGCTGCAAGGACGAAGAGGAGTAGGCATGAAGCGATGGGTGGCCGAGCGTGGCTCGGACAAGGTGGACAACCGTGAGATCTGGCGGGATGAGGACGTGGCCATGGCCACGGAGCGCCACGTCATGCGGGACGAGGACGCGGCGCGTATCATGCTGGTCGGCATGATCATGACCGAGGCGTGGGGCTGGTATGGGCTGGACGAGGACCACACCAGACTGAACATGTACACGGACGGGGCGCGGGCCGTGGCCGACTGCCGGGCGAACACCTACGTCAACCACGGCACGGGCGTGTACTTCCGCATCCGGGAGTTCGACTGATGCGGAGCTTCCTGTACGTCCTCGGTGCGGGCTGGTCCGAACTGCTGCGCATCCTGCGCAAGCACGCCGGGCGTAGCGGAGAGCGCACTGAGGACAACATGACCGTGATCTTCTGGGTGTGCGTCGTCGTCCTGGCCGTGGCCCTAGTCGTCCTGATCCCGTGGCAAGTACTCGTAGTGAGCGCTATTGTGATGGCACTGCTGTTGCTGGCGCTCGGCTGGAGCGTTCGTAAGTGAGGAGTGAGAGCATGGGTGAGCTGAACCCCGAGATCCGGGAGAGTCTGAACGAGTTCGTCCGGGACCTGGCCGAGCTGACGGCCCGGACGGGGATCAAGGTGGGTGACCTGCTGCCCGGCGTGGGTGCCTACCTGGACACGGTGGTGGGGGACCACGCCGTGGGCAAGAACCTCGTCTACAACGAGGAGGAGGCCGTCTACGAGTACGAGGACGTCCTGAACCTGGAGGCCGAGGTTCAGGCGTACGAGCCTTCCGTCTGATCCAGTCGGGAGGGTGGCACACCCCCTGCGTGGGGCGGGGGTGTGCTGCCTGCCCTGTTCGATCAGCACAAGGAGTAACCATGACGGTTGCCGCTGTTATCTTCACGCTCGGCTGCCTGTTCTTCGGCTCGGGGATGTTCTACCTGGGGTCGGCGCTGAGCAAGGTTCGCAAGATGAGCGGAAGCTACTCGGCCCGCAAGAACATGACCTACGTCCGGGGACTCCGGACCGTGGCCAAGGACCTGCGGGAGGCGGCCAAGGTGGGTGACAGCACGGCCCTGGCCACGCTGTCCCTCATCGAGTCGATCGAAGACGAGGCCGCGAAGCTCGACGTGGAGTTCGAGGAGCGGGCCAAGAAGGAATCGGGCGCGAAGTAGGAGGATGGCACACGGCTCCGCCCGTGTGCTGTCTGCTCACTTCGAGCGTGTGTATGTATGAAATGTGATTGCCATTAACCCCCAGTGAGAGGACAAGGCCGTGGCCTTCTTCAGCATCAACAGCATCAAGGAAGCCAACCGCCGGGCGGGCTACCACTTCTTCAGCGAAGACACCCTGCGGTTCTTCAAGAGCCGCGTGATGTCCGAGGTCTTCCCGCTCCCGGACGGCGCGCTCTTCGTCACCAGCGAGCGGCAGGAGGGGTTCCCCCGCCAGTACACCATCCGCCGGGCCTACCACAGCGGCAACATCGAGACCCTGGGAGGGTTCCGGGCCTACAACAGCCGCAACGGCGCGCTGAAGGCGGCCAAGCGGGCGGCCGAGGCCATCAAGTCCGAGAACTGAACCAGACCGAGACCAACAACGCCGCCCGGCACACGGCCGGGCGGCTGGAGCAGGAGTGAGAAGTGGCACGAGAGATCAGGATCGACGGGCTGCGTGTGCTGGAGCGGGAGCCCGTTGAGTCCCCGCTGTCCACGCCGGAGCGCCCGATCTACTTCACCCGCATCCTCCGGCTGCTGCTGGAGGACGGCAGCGAGCTGTTCGGCTGCGGTGCAGAGGGATGCGAGGAGGTCCGCGAGACCGTGCAGGCGGTGAGTGTCCACCTGGGTGTGGAGCACCCCGACCCGGAGAAAGCGCGGATCAAGAGCACGGACCCCCTGGACATGACGCTCCGCGAGGTGACCGAAGTCATCGGTGACATGAAGGAGCTGCGCACCGAGAACATCCGCCTGACCAGGGAGAACGACCGACTCAAGCGGGACCGCAACGAGTGGAAGGCGCGGGCCAAGGACGCCGAGTCCGACCTGACCGTCATCCGTAACGCGATTCGAGGTAAGAAGTGAGCGAGGACCACAACAAGCCGCGCACCATCAAGGAGAAGGCCATCCGGGACCGCGTGGCCAAGCCCATGTCGTACCGGTTCGAGGACCCCATCCGTCTGGACAACCGCGAGGAGCTGGCCTACTTCGCCAACGAGGTGGGCACCCGCCTGGACTGGCACGAGCCGGACGAGCAGAACCTGACGGCCCTGCACTTCGGCCGCAGCTTCGACAACGCCGGGTTCTGGGGCGACTCCGCCGACGCCTACCAGGCGACTGTTAGTGAGCAGCACATCGTGCTGTACGTCCGTGAGTACCCCATGGTCTCGGTCAACCTGGCGACGCTGTTCGCCTGGGCCACCGAGGACAAGCGGGACTGGGGGCTCGACAAGTGAGCAGGCGTAAGGAGCTGGAGCCCCTGGCTCGGGAACTGCTGGGGATCATCCGGGACGAGTTCGACGGTAAGGCGGACCCCGAGAGCCGGGACATCGTCCGACTGACCGTGTCCATCATGAGTGACGCCTACGACTTCGGCCGGGAGGCCGAGGCCGCCGCCTTCATCACGATGGCCGAGCAGCGACGCGGCACGTGGAAGGACGTGAACAAGGATGCGCGGAGGGCCTGACGAGGAGCGCCCCGAGTGGGTGAGTGAGGCGAGCGAGGAGGAGCGCCAGCAGGCACAGGGCTGGTGCTCCCAGGACGACGACACCTGATCCGGGAGGGTGGGCCGCAGCCTTCGGGCTGTGGCCTGCCTGCTGGGATCAGCCAGCGGTGAGGAGATAGCGATGCGCTGCCAGCAGAAGCAGACCAACTACCCCGAGTTCAAGTGCAGTGCTGTGGCCACGTTCCTCGTGCGTTGGGTGGACAAGGACAAGACGCTCGACGTCAGTCACTCGTGCGCCCACCACCTGGCCAAGGCGTGCCGGGGTGGATTTGAAGCCGTACACCCGGACTACTACAGCGTGCAGGTCATTGACCTGCGGGAGGAGAAGTAACCATGCAGCTCCAGAACATCCGCATGAAGGACGCGGGCCGCGCCATCGAAGACCGGCTGGACTTCGGTGTCCGGGCCAGCAAGTACGTCCGGGAGGAGTTGGGCATCACGCACAGCCTGCGGGGCTACTCCCCCAAGGCCACGCTCGGCTACTACAACCCCGAGAAGATCGACGGGTTCGCGCTGCCCAAGGAGTACTTCGACCAGATGTGCGACCAGATGGAGCGGCTGCACGTGGCGTACATCATCGAGTCGTACTACACCGTGATCGCCTGGGTGGACGGCAGCGGCGGGGTTCACATGCCGCCCTTCCGCCACAGCCTGACGACCACGCAGCACCAGCACACGGCCTCCTACGCCCTGAAGGGACAGTCCTTCTTCTGGGTGGAGACCGAGCGGTCCGAGCTGAGCCACGAGGGCACCATCGGGCGGCCGGGATGGTGAGCCGCAGGAGAGCGGGCGGTAGCCTGCTCATGCACTTCCTGGCCACGGCTGCGGGCGTGGCTGTGGGCATCGTGACGGGAACCCTGACCACCGTGGGTGTGCTCTGGGTGTTCATCACTCTCAACTGAGGAGGACCATGTCAGAACCATGGCATGATTGCGAGGACGAAGATTGTTCACACCTGGACGATCTTGATGGAGACACGGTGATCACCACCGACTGAGCCATCCAGGAGAGCACACGGGCTGCGACGGCCCGGCCACTACGGCGCGCCCGTGTGCTCGATGGACCTGCTCAGCAGGGACACGGAACAACACGAGGAGTGAGAAGAGATGGCACGGACCACGATCAAGCACGTTCGCCAGATGGCGGAGAACGTCAGCAAGAACATGCGCAAGGTGGGTTACCTGCGGGACAACCAGGGCCTGGTTCTCATCGAGGCCGAGCGCCAGTTCGGCACCCCCTACCGCCTGCACACCACCACGGACGGGCAGGCCGGGTACGGTGACACCGGCCTGCTGCCCGGAGGTAACGGGTTCCTGGGTCACACGGCGGCCGAAGCCACGCGCGCGCTGGAGATCATCAACACCATCCTGAACACCCAGTACGACCGCGAGCAGATGCGGACGCTGTCCGCGCTGAGGACCCCGAAGTTCGTGGGCTCGGCCTCGGGCGAGAAGCAGGAGGGTGGGGAGTGAAGCAGCGCCACCCTTACGACAACTTCACCGTGTTCAGCGTGTTCTTGGCGCTGACCTTCGGTTCGACCAACGCCATGCAGGCGGTCATGGCGGCCGGTACGGACACGGGGGATGTGGTGATCAGCGGAACCGTCGCCGCCGCCAACTTCGGGATGCTGGCGCTCATCGGTCGCATCCTGGACAAGAAGCAGCGACAGCAGGAGGCGGCGAGGGCATGACCAAGCACCTCTACTACGACGTACGAGGAGCGCAGTGCTCTGCGTGTGCGACGTTGATCAAGCCCTTCCCCTTCGAGGAGGGTGAGCAGCACCAGGCGATGAGACAGCACCTGTGCCCCAAGGACCGGGCCGAGGTCGAGCTGACGAAGTGTCAGAACGAGCTGGAAGAAGTGCTGCGTGAGTACGGGGTCTCACTGGAGGCCAACTGGGACGGGCCGTCTCCCGGATGCGTCTGGCTGGAGCTGACGCACACCGAGACGGGCGTCGAACGAAGAGTCGGGGGAGAGCTGGCATGACGGAGGAAGCGGGCGCACAGGAGCCACAGGAGGACGCTCCCACACTGGTCGTCAAGGACGGCGAGGAGTACCTGGGTATCGGGGCGCTGGCCAAGAGGTACGGACGCACACGACAGGCCGTCCACTCCTGGATCAAGCGGTACGGGCCGGGCAAGGGAGCGACCAACCCCATGCCCGAGCCCGCCGTGACGATCCGGCAGGACAACGGCTACGCCAACTACGGCTGGAGCATCGAGCAGCTTCCGGCCCTGGACCAGTGGGCCGAGGAGAACACGCGGGCCAAGGTCCCGAAGTCGTGACCATGGTGTGAGGTTGGGGCGCGGATATCTGTCAACATCCGCGCCCCTTCCCCGCTATCATGGCGGACATTACAAACAGTGCAGTCGAGAAGTGAGGAGTGCTATGAGCTGGGACGACAACCCCTACAACAGGCCGGGGGACTTCGAACTGGAGTTCATCGGTGAGATCGAGTGGGACGAGGAGTCCTACCAGTTCAACCTGACCGCCGTGTGGCGGGACGAGGAGAACTCCAACGTCCTGTTCTGGGCCAGCCACGCCGGGTGCTCGTGCCCGTCGCCCTTCGAGGACCTGAAGAGCCGGGACGATCTGTACACCGGCAGCCGTATGGAACTCCAGGAGTACCTGGAGGCGCGGGCGCGGGCGAAGACGCCCGAGAGCGAGCGGCAGAGCTGGCAGTACGGGCTCTCCCGTGAGCAGGCCGAGGCCCGCGTGTACGACATGATGGCCCGGGTGGTGGGCTGAACCATGGCGTTCGAGTTGCGCGAGTACCAGAGCGCAGCGATCGACGCCTTGCTCGGTGGGTGGGACAACGGCGGGCAGCGTCTCGCTGTTGTCCTCCCGACCGGGGCAGGCAAGACGGTGGTGTTCAGCCACCTGATCCGAGAGCTGCGACGCACACGCCGGATCGCGCGTGTGCTCGTGTTGGCCCACCGTGAGGAGCTGCTGGAGCAGGCGGCCGACAAGATCCGCGCCGTCTCCCCGCACCTGCGGGTCGGGATCGTCAAGGGCAGTCGCAACGACCACGACAACGCTCACGTGGTCGTTGCCAGTGTGCAGACGCTGAGCTGGCAACGGCCCTGCCCCAACCAGAAGACAGACGCAGATGGCAACAAGCTCGGACGGTGCCGCACGTGCTCGCGCTGCACCACGCTGCCCCGGGCCGAGCAGATCAAGGGCATCCAGGCCATCATCGTGGACGAAGCACACCACGCAGCGGCTTCAAGCTACAAGCGGGTGCTGCGGCACTACGGCGGCTTCGATGAGGGCGGTATCCCTGTGGCTGGGTTCACGGCCACGATGACCCGGGACAAGGGTGGTCTGGCCAAGGTCTGGGAGGACGTGGTCTACACCCGGGACATCGCGGACATGATCAGCGATGGGTTCCTGGTCAAGCCACACGCCAAGCAGGTCGTGGTGCCGGGCATGGACCTGGACCAGGCCAAGAAGACGGCCGGTGACTTCACCGCCAAGAGCCTGGCCCAGCTCATGCTGGACGCCGACGCCATGGGGGAGATTGCCAAGGCGTACCAGGAGTACGCCAGCGACCGGCCGGGCATCGTCTTCTGCCCCACGGTGGAAGTCGCACACGCCATGACCACGTCGTTCAACGACATCGGCATCCCGGCCGCCACGGTCTGGGGTGACATGCCGGACGAGGAGCGGCGGGAGGTCCTGCGCAAGCTGAACCTTGGGCTGATCCAGGTCGTGGTCAACTGCATGGTGCTGACCGAGGGGTTCGATGAGCCCAAGGTGAGTTGCCTGGTGGTGGCCCGGCCGACGATGAACCCGGGCCTGTACATCCAGATGGCCGGGCGTGTGCTCCGCCCCGCTCCCGAGGCGGGCAAGACGGACGCGCTCATCCTGGACGTGACGGGTGTGACCACCCGGCACAGGTTGGCGTCCATCGTGGACCTGACGGGCAAGGCCAAGAAGACCAAGAACACCTACATGGAGGAGGACGAGGAAGAAGAGGAGACCGAGGTCAAGGTCACGGCCGAGACCGAGGTCGGCATGGAGATCCAAAAGGAACTCCTGGTCGTCGGCGGCTGGAAGGACATCGACCTGTTCGCCGCGATGTCCGACGTCCGCTGGGTCTTCTCCAAGAAGGGCTACCCCTTCATCGTGTCCGGCGGCCGGGCCTACTTCCTGGTGCCGGGCGTGACCGAGGGTACCTACCACGCCCGGGTCATCATCGACGGCGTCGCCAGCAAGCCTCCCAAGGACCCCGCTGTAACCCCGCTGAACGTGGCGCGTGATGAACTGGAGCGCATCGCCAAGGCGAAGGCAGGAGACTGGGACAACAAGGACGCACCGTGGCGTAAGCGCAAGCCGAGCGAGAAGCAGGCGGGACTGGCCAAGAAGTTCGGCATCGAGGTCACACCGGACATGAAGGCCGGGCAGGTCAGCGATGCCATCGACGCGCGCAAGCTGTCACGGTTCGTTGACGCCGAGGTGGACCGACACACGGACGCCCTGGCCAAGCTGAGAGGACGAGTGACGACGTGACCACGTGCGTGGACCCACGCAGCGTCGATGGATACTGCGCAGGGAGCAGCTTCGTGTGCATGGGCGGACCCGTCTGTTGGGATCGAGAACCGCCTGCACAGGAGGAGAGCATGGTCAACAAGCCCAAGCGCATCGGACGAGAGGGCGAGAACGCTGCGGCCAGTCGGCTGCGGGAACGGGGAGCCTTCCCCGACGCCGAGCCCCGTGTGCTGTACGGGATCAACGACAAGGGAGACATCACCGGGACACGGGGTGTTGTGTTCCAGATCAAGAGCGGCAAGGCCGCCGAGCAGGCGAGCTGCAACCAGATCAAGCAGTGGCTGGCCGACGCCGAGAAGCAGCGGGAGAACGCGGGCGGCAAACTGGCCGTACTCGTGGTCAAGCGCGCAGGCTGCGGGACCAAGAGGGTCGGGATGTGGCGAGCGTTCGTCACCATGCTGACCATGCAGGACCTGCTGACCAACAGCAACTGCTGGTGCGGTGGTGTGATCCCCGAGGCGCTGGACGACGAGCCCGTTGAGATCACCTACGACGCCATGATCACGCTGCTCCAGGCGGCCGGGCACGCGCACAACCCGCTGAACAGCTACAACTAGTGAGAGATGAGGCAGAGGACATGGACCGCAGCGAGAGCGTACAGAACCTGAGCGACGAGGCCCTGATCACCCTGGCGGCCCGAGCCAAGGCACGGGCGGACGAGGCCAAGCAGGAGGCCGACGACTACAAGGACGAGATCCGCCGCCGCTTCGAGGGCACCAAGACGGCGATCAAGACGGACTCGGGCATCGAGGTCACGCTGACCTACCCCCGCAAGTTCGACCCGAAGCTGGCCGAGGAGCTGCTGACGGAGAAGGAGCTGGCCAAGATCCGCGTGACCAAGCTCGACGGCTCGCTGGCCAAGAAGGCGCTGTCTCCGGACGACTACCGCGAGGTGACCTACCCGGACACCACGCGCGTCGGGTTCAAGGTCCTGTGACATGGGCCGCCACCGCAAGCCGAAGCGCGTGAAGGTCGATGAGACCAGGCGTGCAGAGTTCGCGGAGCAGTTGTTGGACGAGGTGACCGAGATCGTCCTGGACTGCTACGAGGTGACCGAAGACGGGACGGAAGCACCCGCCGACACAGTCACCCGTCTGGCCCGGCTGCTGGAGTTGCGCCGTCCACAGCAGTGACGGTGGTGTGCGTCCCTGATCCCGACGCACACCCGCCGCCTCCGCTGGAGGACAGTGAGGAGTGTGTAATATGAGCGACAACGAGCTGCTGATCGCGTGGGAATCGGTGAAGTTCTGGAGCTGGCAGCTCCCGGACATCACGGACATGGACAAGCCGCCCTACCTGGCCGAGTACAAGTACTCCGAGGACGGGTACGGACTCATCGGCGCGCTCCAGCACGGCGACCAGCGCCAGCTCGTGATCCGTGTGCCCCACGACGGATACTTCACCACCTTCGTGGACGTCTCCTACCCGGACGATCCGATCTGGGAAGAGCGCAAGGAAGAGGGGCAGAAGTTCATCGTGTGGCACCGGGTCGTCCCTGTCCAGGTGACCCGCTACATCTGGAAGACCGAGGAGTAGAGGATGAAGCACACGTTCGAGGCCCAGGGTCTGACCTTCACCAAGAGCAGCAAGTCCGACACCGACTGGACCAAGCAGTGCGTGGGTGTTCACGCCATCCCCTCGCGTGGCACCGCCCTGCTGGCCGACTCGGTGACCGAGGAGGTTCTGCGGATCAACACCACGGAACTGATGACGCTGCTGCGTACCGTTCGGTAGGACGGGTACGGCGCACACCACTGCCCCTCGGTGTGCGCCGGGCCGGGCCGACCGAGCCCGAGTGAGGAGAGTGAGAAGTGTCGGAGACCAAGTGGCCCGAGGCGATGATCGTCATCGTTGCCGTGCTGGTGGTGGGTTCGTACTTCATTCTGGACATGCTGTTCCGTCACGGTGTGCTGTGACCTACCGCCATATGTACGAGCGCTGGTCCAAGAACAATCTGATCAACGAGATCCTGCGTCTGAATCGCCTGATTGACGTACTGGAAGACCCAGAGCTACAGCATCGAGAGCGTGCGGTAGCCGCACCTGCGCGTAAGGATGCCGAGAAGTACCACCCTGAAGACCTGGTGCCCCGAGACGTGGGCGGAGGCTTCACCGTACTGTTGCCTCCCAACTACAAGGAGTGAGAAGTGAAGGACAACCGACCCCTCAAGGACCTGCACGACGAGGACCTGGTCAAGGTGGCTGAGAACGGGGACAAGGCCCTGCTCCAGGCCGCCGTGGACGAGGCCGTGGCCCGGGACGACGAGAGGAACCACCAGAAGTGATCGTCTACGTGACGTTCACAGGGGTGAACGCCGAGCAGGACAGGCGCAACCTGTTCAACGTGTTCGACAAGGTCGAGGACGCGCTGAAGTGGTACGGCAAGGACCCCTACGACCGGGATGTGTGCGTACGTCCGGTGGGTGACTACGCCTTCCACACTGACGAGTCTCAGCAGGCGCAAGACGAACTGTGGAAGGCAATGCGAGAGGTAAGGAGGAACCACCAGAAGTGAGCCTGATCGACCGCCTGCGCAAGGAGACGCAGGAGCACAAGTCCACGCCCGAGCTGGAGAAGATCCTGAAGGACTCCGGCACCACGCGCGAGGACAAGCACGCGGCTCGTACCGTACTGAACGAGAGGAACGGTCAGTGATCATCGACCACGACGAGCACAACCGACGCCTGCTGCTCAAGCAGATCGAGCGCCGTACCGGACAGATCAAGGCGAGGATCAACCGACTGCGTGAGGAGCTGGAGAGGTTCGAGCGCTTCCCCGACCCGAACGGCGGAAGCAACATCGTGTTCCTGGCCAGCGAGCTGGCTCGCTACACCCAGAGCTGCCAGGACCTGCGAGACCTGGCCGAGCTGCCTCGGGGTATCCAGGTTGTGGAGGACGAGGACTGATGGTCGGTCTGAGCGTAGACATCGACCTGGACGACGTGGCCACGGCCATCGAGTACTCGGGTAGCAGCGAGTCCGAGCGACAGGAAGTCATGGACTTCCTGATCGACGTGGACCGAGGCATGGCTGACGTGGACTGGAGCACGCGGCTGGTCGAGTACCTGGTCAAGTCCCTGGCCCAGGAGATCGACACCGACGAATGGCGTTCCGCCAAGGTCGTGGTCGAGACCGACCTGGCTGTGCCGGGCCTGCCGGATGGTACGGTCACAGTGCCAATAGCGATCCCGGTAGAGCGGATCGCTCGGGCGCTGGCGGCCCAAACGCCCCATCTGGCCGTGGCCATCCTCGGAGAGTCTGTCGCTCTGCGGGAGGCTACGGACGAGAAGGTCAAGGCACAGCGGGCGGCCGAGGTGTGCGGCAACTGCGCACACACCAGGGGCCACCACTACGAGGCGGACAGCGACTTCTACGAGGCGTGCCAGGACACGCACTGCATGTGCCAGGAGTTCACGGAGTTCTGTGGGCTGGTGGCCTGCGGGCACTCGATGAAGAACCACAACACCCCGTTCCCGTGCGCCAACGACACACACAGGACCAACTGCCACCCGTGCTCGGTGGCCGAGAAGGAGAGCTGATGGCGAAGTACCGACAGTGGTTCAGGGCGTGGGCCTCGGGCTACGTGGAGGTCACGGCCGACTCCCCCGAGGAGGCCGAGGCCAGGATCGAGCGGGAGAGCGGTGACCCGGGGGGCCTGTGCGCCCACTGCGCGGGCTGGCGTCAGGACCGGGGCATCGACCTGGACGAGTGGGAGGTGGACACCGAGACCAACAAGGGTGCGCCCGAGCTGGTCGAGGAGTAGCCCGCCGGATGTGCTAATGTCGATGCTGTAACCACCTGGCGGGGTGGGGTGGGGGAGGACGGTTCCGTACGCGGGACTGTCCTCCCCTCATGAGAGAGTGGAGCGATGGAACAGATCGAGCTGACGGACGACGAGCGCGAGATGCTGGCGTGGGTCGAGTCCTGGAAGGTAGACCCCGTTGTGGGCGACGAGGGCACGATGGACCTGGTGGTCACCATGACCCGGCCGCCGTGGATCAACGAGGACAAGGGAGAGACGGAGCGGGACAACCCGGACGAGATGCGGGTGACCTTCGGCACCGAGATGCCTCCGTTCCTTTGGGACGCGATGCCCCCCTCCGGCCACGAGCAGGCGTACCGCATCATGCGGGCCAAGGCGTGGGAGGAGTTCATCGCCCCACACCTGACGGGTGGCGATGACTCGTGACGAAGGGCGGATGGCTCTCAAGAAGCTGCTGAGAGATGCCATCACCGCCCGTACCGCACGAGACGAGCAGCGCATGGTGGGGCCTTCGGACCTCGGCTACCGCTGTGACTTCTGCCTGGGCTTGAAGCTCACGAACATGTACCCGCAGTACCGGCCCGAGGGCTACGAGCTGCGGGATAGCTTCGGCCTGAAGGCGTGGTTGGGTACAGGCGCACACCACCAGATGGAGGTGGGTCTGGCCCAGGTGGCTGATCCGAGTGAGTGGATTCTGGTCATCGAGGGCAGCTTCCCGATCTACGACCTGGCCGGATACGGGATGATCAAGGGCCACGTGGACCTGGTGGCCGCACACGTCTCAGGCTATGTCGCTGTCGTGGACCACAAGACGACCGACAAGGCCAAGCTGCGGAGCTACAAGCTCAAGGGCGTGCCCGAGGAGTACGTCTTCCAGACGGACCTGTACGGGTTTGGTGTGGAACAGCAGACGGACAACCCTCCGCTGGACGTGGGGATCAACTTCATCCCCCGGGACAGCAACAACCTGGACGACACCTGGCAGTGCTTCGCCCCGTACAACCGAGGCGTGGCGGAGATGGCCCTGGTTCGTCTGGAGGAGGTCTGGGCCAAGGTCCAGGCCGGTGAGTTGATGAAGCTGGAGCAGGACCCAGACTGCTGGGACTGCGGGAGGAGGTACTGAAGTGCCGTTGAAGCTGCCGGACAACCTGGGTGTGCAGATGCAGTCGCCCCGGGACCTGGCCAAGAACCCGACCTATCTCTTCTACGGGAAGGGCAAGACGGGTAAGACCTCGCTGGCGATGTCGGCCAGTCTGGTCAAGGAACTGTCCCCCGTGGCCATCGTGGACTTCGAGGGCTCGGCCGAGGTCGGGGCCACCCGGTTCCCCGACGTGGACGTGTACCGCACGGAGAACTACGCACAGTCCAAGGGTGTGCTCAACGCGCTGCTCAAGCAGCCCGACGAGTACAAGACGGTGATCCTGGACCCGGTGAACTCCCTTCAGGTCCAGCTCAAGGACGAGATCATCCGCATGCAGGCGGTGAACCAGCCTTCCGCCAAGTCCAACAACTCGATGGGCGAGCGCGGCATGCTGCTCTCCGACTGGGACGTCATCTGGACGCACATGCGCAAGGTCCTGGAGGCGTTCCACGCTGCCCCGTTCACCACCATCATCACGGCGCACGCCGACGTGACCCAGGACGACCTGGGGCGGCAGATCATGGAGCCGCTGATGCAGGGCAACAAGTCCAAGAACGAGGTGACCCGCGTGCCCTCGGTCGTGGGCTACACTTCCATGACGCAGGACAAGGAGACCAAGCTCGCGGTCCCCACGATCCGGTTCGCCGGAGGTGCGGGACTCATCGCGGGTGACCGGTTCGGCAAGCTGCCGCCGGTCATGGACAACCCGTCGATGACCAAGATCTTCCAGGCCATCAACAGCTAACAGCCTTAGTCAGTAACCAAGCACTCCGAAGAACACGAAGAGAGATAGAGAGAACACGATGAGCGACTTCATGAACACCGACGACGAGCTGGCGAACATCAACGGCGCGGCTGGCGAGGACGATGACCTCGTTCTCGACCTCTCCGAGGACGACCTGAGCACCCGCCGGAAGCTGCTGCCGATCGGCACCCTGCTGCGCCTCTCGGTCTACGACGTGGAGCTGACCCCGGTCAAGAAGGAGGGGCCGAACAAGGGCAAGCCCATGTACAAGTTCACCTTCAAGGTGCTGGGCGAGGGTGAGGGCAAGGGCCGTCAGTTCGACGTCTACGCCCCGCTCTGGAGCGGCGCGTTCTTCACCGCCTTCAAGATCTTCAGGGCGCTGGGCTTCGAGACCCCCAAGCCCCCGGCGGCCGGGGAGCGCACCCAGTTCAAGGTTCCCGGTAAGACCAAGCTGCTGGGCCGTGTGCTCGGTGCCAAGGTCTCCAAGCACGAGCAGAGCGACCGGACCGACGACGACGGCAACCCGTTCATCAACGAGCGTCTGGGCGCGTACATGAGCACCGAGAAGCTGGACGAGCTGATCGGGAAGCAGGGGGACTCTTCGAGCCTGGACGAGTTCGCGTCCGGTGACGGCGGCCTCTTCAGCTAGTCTCGACAGCACTACCCCCGGGCCGCATGCCGCCAACACGGTGGTGTGCGGCCCGTCTCGTTGGAAGGACACGGATGGAACCAACGCTGAAACCCATCAAGGCCGGTGGCTTCTTCAACATCATCTTCTACGGGCTGACCGGGTACATGTGCATCGCCAGCTTCTCTGGCGACGGCCGGTTCAAGGAGGGTGACGGCGAGGGTCCGAAGAAGAACGTCTTCTTCAAGTACCCCGAGCAGCGTGAAGACGCCATCGCGTACGTGCTGACCAACCGGCACAAGGACCTGTACGTGGTGCCGACTCTGTTCGACACCCCGGACAACCGCAAGGCCGAGAACGCCCTGATCGGCAAGGTGGCCTACGCCGACGCCGACGAGGCCGGGCCGGAGGTCTTCAAGCTGGAGCCCTCCCTGATCGTGGAGTCCAGCCCTGGGCGCTACCAGCTCTACTGGAGGATCGAGGGCGACGACGACTGCCGAGACCCGGAGAAGCTGGCTCAGGCGTCTCGACGCATCGCACACGCACACGCCATCGACGGCTGTGACACGGGCGGCTGGGACATCGGCCAGCTCTTGCGCATCCCGGGCACTACGAACAACAAGCCCCACCTGGACGCGCCGTGGACGGTGACCTGTGTGCTCAATAGCCACAGCTTCACCACCCTGGCCAACATCCACGAGATCTACCCTCCGGTGCAGGTCAAGAACTCGGAAGTACCGCAACTTCCGATGCCCGACCCCCAGCAGCTTCCTGACCGGGAGCGTGCCGAGCGGTACCTGAGCGGCAGCCCGAAGATGCGCGACCTCTACGAGAAGCGCGTACTCAAGGGTGAATCCGTCCGAGGACGCACACGCTCGGAGCTGATGTGGAACTTCCTGAGCGAGCTGTCTCGACAGGGTGTGCCCGTCGAGGCCGCGTTCGTCCTGGGTTGGAACGCGGGCTGCAACAAGTACGAGCAGGACGGCCGTCCGCAGGAGGACTTCTGGAAGGAACTCCAGAAGGCGTACGCAGATCCGAAGAACCAGCCGCCGAAGACCGAGTTGGACTTCGATGAGCTGGAGACTCTGCGGGCGATGGAGATCGACCTCTCCGACGTTCACCCCGTCATCGGCGGCGAGGTACAGAAGGCTTCGACGCAGAGCCTGCTCGGCGGTACCCACTTCCTGTCCGCACAGGAACGGCACTCGGTGCCGATGGACACCATCGTGGACCGCTACATCGCCTGGGGCCGCTCGCGCACGGACGCGGCCGAGGGGTACCAGCGCGCGGGCATCCTGACGGTGCTCTCGACGGTGTTCTCGGACTTCGCCTACCCGGCCACGCGCTTCAAGATGGGAGGACTCAACCTCTGGTTCATGATCCTGGGCGGTACCACCCGCTCCCGGAAGTCCACGGCCAGGAACTACATGCTCGACACCATCGAGGCGCTGGAGAGCGACTACTACCAGTACGACCTGGGCTCGGACGCCACGGCGGAGGGCCTGACCATCGAACTGGCCGACGACCCGGGCCGGTCCAAGCTGTACAACCGTGACGAGGTCCACGGCATGTTCCGTGAGATCGGGGCCAAGGGCTACATGTCCGGCCTGAAGGAGACCTTCACGGAACTGTACGACGGGCGTGTGCGCGGTCGGCTGCGGGCCACCTCGGGTAAGACGAAGGCGGCACGCACCGCGTTCAACATGTTCCTCTCCGGCATCACCGAGGACATCACCGAGGTCCTGGAGCTGCGGGACTTCGGCTCGGGCTTCCTGGCCCGGTTCCTCTTCGAGTACGCCGAGCCGCCCAAGCGCACACGCGAGTCGGTGTACATGCAGCAGATGGACGAGCCCGCGCGGTTCGTTCAGCCGGGCTCGGGCGCACCCTCCCTCACGGCTGTGGTGGACATCGAGCACGAGGAGATCGTGGCCGAGATCGCCCAGGCCCGGATGTTTTGGGAGGGGATGACCAAGCCCGGCAGCCAGGTGCCCATCGGTGTGCAGGATCGAGCCTGGCAGCGCTACAACCAGTTCATCTGGGACGCGGGCAACGAGGCTGAGCGACACGACCTGGCCGCCGTGGTTGAGCCGACCACCGACCGACTGACCAAGAGCGTGTTGAAGGTGGCCTGTGTGCTGGCCATGGCCGAGCAGAAGGACGAGGTCCAGATGCGGCACGTCCTGAAGGCCATCACGTTCGCGGAGGACTGGTTCCAGAACCTGCTGCTGCTGGCTGGTAAGGTACGAGAGAGCGAGTGGGCGAAGCGACAGGAGGAGGTGGAGGAGGCTCTGGCCACCTTCAGCCAGGTCGTCACCTACGCCAAGGCGTACAACAAGGTCCGCTCCCGCTTCCGTCCCAAGGAATTCGGTGAGATCATCGAGGCCCTGGAGTACGGTAATCGCATCTCCATTGAGTACTCTCAAGGGACACGAGTCATCCGGAAGTTGGGGTGGTAGACATGCCGCTGGTGTCGATCCGCAAGGTGCGTAACGGCAAGGGCAACGCGGTCAGTCGCTTCGAGATCGACTCCGAGCTGCGTGAAGCGTACCTGGAGTACGCGGTCAACACCTACGAGCGTGCGGCCAAGTTCTCTCGGGAAGAGCGCGAGTTCGCCATGCGCAAGCTGGCCACCTACGGCATCTTCTCGGCCACCCACATCGCACAGATCTTCGGTGTCCACCGCTCCATGCTGACTCGGCTGGGCATCAAGGTGAACACCGGACAGACGAAGATGGGCGGGGCCTTCGACCCCGCCCAGCTCGTCAACCTGCTCTACACACTCCGCGAAAAGAATGAGAACGAGGCGTACAGCGTCCAGCATATCAGGCTCGCCTACGAGGGTGGGATGAGCACTGGTGTCATTGCTCGACTGATCGGCGTCTCGACCTCCTACGTGTCGAACATGCTGAAGAAGGCGAGGATGGCAACCGATGATCGTGCTGTGGTCGAGCGAGCCGGTGACCCCGGTCGCGAAGGACGTACTCAGCCACGCGGTGCGGCAGGTGTGGTCGAAATCACCCCCGCCAATCTCTCTGGTGTCTGGGTCACTGACCCCCGAAGCTGGCCGGAAGGCCACCTGCCTAATCCTTTTGGGGAGGATGGGTACTCTGTCACCTGGGGTGACACTCCCCTCCGTGCCGATGATCCCCACGCTTTCGTGCGCGCAGATGGTGACAAGGTCGGATTCTCTCACCGTCTTGCGGGCCTCGCTTGGCCTTGCACGCGCAGTGACTACGGGCACGAGGGCTGCGCTGCCAACGGGCTCGCACAGGGTGTCAAGCAGCAGGTCTGAGACGATCGACTGGCTTCGGTCGCTGCTCCATGTGACGGGCGATGACCGGCTCTACCTCGATATCGAGACGCAGGGGGACATCAAGAAGCTCCACCACAGCCAGCGTGAGCTGCTGTGCGTGGGGCTGCACAACCCCCACCAGGGGACGCTGGTCATTCCGCGTGACCAGCTCACCCAGCCCTGGCCCGAGCTGATCGAGGTGTTGCAGGACTTCCTGCTCATCGCACACAACGGCAAGTTCGACCTCCCCACCCTCGGCTACGGCCTGGGTGGGGACGAGCGCTCGCTGAACCTGGCCTTCGACACCCTGCTGGCGCACTACGTGCTCCAGCCTGCCAGCGGTGAGCACGGCTTGAAGCAGCTCTGTGTGCGCTACCTCGGCGCTGACGACTGGGACGCGGCCGGGGACAAGAAGAACCTGGCCGTGCTCGACAGCTCGGACCTGCACACCTACAACGCCTACGACGTGCAGTACGGGTGGGAGCTGTTCAAGCTGTTCGAACCGCTGATCCGTGCCGACGAGAAGGCGAACTGGCTGTTCGAGAACGTGATCATGCGGGCCTCGCGCTTCTTCCAGAAGCGGGAGCCGCACGGGATCGGGTTCGACCCGGACTACACCCGCAACGAGCTGGCCGAAGTGCTCGACATGGAGGCCGAGCGCCGCCGCAAGCGTCTGGTCGAGATGGCCCACCGTGTGCTTCCTCGCACCCGCGAGGTCATGCGCACACGCAGCAAGACGACTAAGGACCCGGAGACTGGGGAGAAGGTCAAGGAGACGTGGAAGGAACCGGTCGAGAAGCCGTACGAGTTCAACCCGGGCTCGTGGCAGCAGATCCTCAAGCTGTACGAGACGGCTGGCGTCAGCCTGCCGAGCACGTCTGAGGAGGTGATGCAGCCCCGAGCTGACCGAGGTGATGAGTTCGCCGCCGAGCTTCTGGCATGGCGTGGGGTGGCCAAGGAACTGAGCACGTATGTCGTGGCCCTGCTCGACAAGGCCAACGACGTGATGGAGGACGAGCGCCCGCGCCTGTTCACCACGTTCAAGATCCACGGCACGGTGACGGGACGCCTGTCCAGCGAGAACCCGAACATCCAGAACATCCCGCGCAAGAAGAAGCTCCGGCGGCCGTTCGTGCCCTACCGCTCGGGCCGCCTGCTCGTGCAGGTGGACATGAGTCAGGCCGAGCTGCGGGTCATCGCGGCCGAGTCTGGTGATCCCTACCTGCTGGAGCTGTTCCACAACCCTGACGTGGACATCTTCACGCAGATGCTGCCCGGCGTCTTCCCGAACGTGGACTTCACCAAGGCCGACGACGCCACGAAAAAGGAACTGCGGGCCAAGCTGAAGGGTGTGATCTACGGCCTGAACTTCGGCCGGGGTGCTCGGGCTATTGCGGGTGAGATCGGGTCCTCCCTGGAAGAGGCGCAGCGGATCATCGACATGTTCTTCACCAATGCGGCCAGGGTCGGTCCGTGGCGTGAGGACATCATCCGCTCCGCCCACAACGGCACACCCCTGGTGTCTCGGTTCGGCCGCCACTTCCAGCACGAGGTGATCACGCGCAGGAACGCGGGCAACGTCGAGCGCTCGGCCCTGTCCTTCAAGCCCCAGACCAACAGCTCGGACATCAACCTGCTCGCTGCGTGCGACGCACAGGACGAGATCGAGGACAAGGGCTGGGACTGGCACATCGTGGCCCTGGTCCACGACGCCATCACTATCGACGCTCCCGAGGTAGAGATCGAGGGAGCCGCCGAGCTGCTGGACCGGAAGCTGAAGGGGCGTGCGGCCCTGCACTTCCCCGAGGTCCCCTTCGCCACGGACGCGAACTGGGGTAGCGACTGGAGTAAGACGTCATGAGCAGTGAGAACGAGCAGCCGAAGACGCCCGAGCACACGCAGGTATGCACCTGTCGTGGTGGCGATCTGCTGGCCAACCCCCAGAAGAACTGCCCGGCCTGCGCGGGCGAGGAGAGCAGGAGGTTCTGATGCCGGTACAACGGATGTACGTGCTGTGGTGCGAGGGCACCTGCGGTCGGTACCACGAGCCCGAGGAGGGGTTCGCTTCCGAGGCCGGTGACGCGCGCAGGCTGGCCCGAGCGGACGGTTGGCGCGTGGCTAGCAACACCAAGCGCAGCGACCAGAGCATCTGGTGCCCCGAGTGCAGGCGCGCACGTCTGCCCCGGGCGTCGGAGAACCAGCAGATCGTCCTCGGATAGCGAAGAGCCCCCACCAGTGCGGAGGGGGCTCTCAGCG